>JAEEGL012066357.1_pt1 | contig 13866 bp, 9 predicted proteins | sample 9134231 | NCBI WGS metagenome assembly JAEEGL01 (sample SAMN16246548, study PRJNA631951) | gut metagenome | biome: gut microbiome; feature: rumen; material: fiber-attached | host: Bos | place: Iran: Karaj | collected 2018-10
GAATCATCGAGTAATGTAGGGACTTCAATAAGGAATTCAGAATTAATACATAATACAGCTTTCGCAGAATTGATAATTGATGAAGCTCAAGATTTGTCAAATGATTATTATTCTGGTATTCCTTCTCCTCTTTCTTATGGAGCTGATGACTCTCAGATTTTATATCATGATCACTGCTCTACAGAAGCACAGTTGCATAATTTGTTTCCATCCAATGTGCTTTGTCCTTTAGATAGGAACTTTCGAAACACACAAAGGATTATGCAGTTTGCAAGACAAGCTTTCCCTTATGCCAATATATCATTTAATGTCATTAATGGATTAGCAGATAACGTAGGAGAGAAACCTGTTCTTCTTATCTCAAACACTTTTGATAAAACAAGAAATGCAATTGAAAGAATTGTAAATTCGTTTCGGGCAGATGATCATAATATTGCTATTTTAGTGCCATGGAGAGAGCATGTTAAGGCATTTCAAAAAAACGCCTTGAATTTCAAAAATATTGATCATAGTATTTACTATGAAGACCAAAATGATTTCCCCCATGGATGCGAAATAATAAAGAATGTTCATATTACCACTTTTAAATCTTCTAAGGGATTGGAATTTGATACGGTTATTATACCGAATTTTGATTTTATCATGCAATTGCCGTACTTTGTTTCAGCTGAAGAAAACATGAATAGTGAACAACTTGAAAGAATGGAAGAAACTATTCATAGGCTTGATGATTTGCAAAAAGATCATGATATAATTGTGTCAAAGTTACCTCTATCTGATGGACTATTCAAAGTAAGATACAGAAAATTAATGTGTTCCTGGGAAGATATGTATGTAGCTGTTACACGTGCTAGAAGCAATCTATATTTGATTAGTCCCAAAGATTTACCTCACCTCAACTCAGTAATTGAAAAAGAAATATTATAATTATGAAAACGTATTTTTTCCCAATTCAGTCAACCTCTTTAGCACACTATTTTGCTACAGCTATTATTAAGCCAGCTAAGTATTTCGACAACAAAATAGCTGATATTCAAGATAAGTATAAAGATTTTCTATTGTTCACAAACAAATTTGGAACAACCGAAACAGACTGTTGCTTGGAGGTTATATTAACAGATGAAGAAATCTCTGAATTAATAGACGTAAACGAAGGGTGGTTCTTGTTCGACGAAAAACCTTTGCCAATTTCTCGAGTTAAAAGAATTTATTTCTCTGACAATGAAAAGAAAGAGATAACAATTACAAATATTAGAATGAGTACCGCCTATATTCCAGACACTTTGATAGGAGTACAAGTCTTTGACAATAATCCTTCCGAGGTAATTAAAATACCATCAGATTGTGATGGTGTTAATCAGGAAGAAAAGATTGAAATGTTTGACAGATTCTTAGGTGCTTTGGCTCTTATGAAAACAGCCGGAGAACATTATATGAATTACTCGCCAAACTACATCAACACGCTATCAATTTTTAACTCATTAATTAAAGAGCAAATAAGCAAGATTGACCAGCATATTTTTAAGGACAGCTATAAAGGACTGTTTACTGCTTCTAATGGCTTTGAAACAGTTCTTCCATATCTTAGTAAAAAAATCGATGAGCAGCTCCTTGTTAAAATAGCTAACGAAAACAACCAAGTTGTTAAAAAGGACAAGATAACTCATGTCATAGATGTTAATAGTTTTAACGACACGTGGACGTATACTATAGCCATTTTGAACAATTATGGTGTTGGCGATGAATCAAGAAGAAAAAGAATAGACGGATTGATTCAATCCCATTTCTCTGAAATAAAAAAAGGGAAAGCAGAAGGCGTCGCTCTTTGCTATGGTTACAATAGGGGATATTCTGCATTTGCAAAGGACTACGGAAAAGATGATAAGGTATCATATAAATACAAGTTGGAAAGTAGATTAGATTATTATACCATCGAATCCGTTTATCAATACATATTTAACAATATGGTTTCAAGTTATTTCTCTTATATAGATGAATGGTGTCCTGTATTTTCTGAGTGTCAGCCGAAAAAGAAAACTGATTATCTAATATTGGATGAGATTATAATTGGAGAAAAGAGAGCAAAAACATTTTCCGAAGAATGGTGGACAAAATTGTATCCAAAGTTTAATAAGGAGTTCGGACGTCTTGCTCAGGAAATCTTTCGTTTTTTTCAGGAAATTTGTAGTGATATTAAGGATGATATTGAAGATGAGCAAAATGAACTCATCTCACAATATGAAAACAAATTGAATGAGTGTAAGAAAAAGATAGATGATTTGACAAAGCAGTTGAAGCAAAAAACAGAAGAGAATATATCTCAACAGCATCAATTGAGAGATCCCGCAATAAGTGTTGTAGAAAATCCAAAGAAAGATATTAAGAAGGAGAACTTGAGAAGTCTAAAAGTTGATGAATTAAGAGAATTGGCGAAACAAAGGGGATTGAAAGTGCCTAGCAAGACTAAAAAGGAGGAATTAATAAAGTTGCTTACTAATCAACAAGCGACGACATTTGATATTCCTTTTGAAACTGACAATAAATAGAATTGTATGTTTGAACAACTGATTGTCAATAGTAGTAATGCCCAATCTTTAGGTAATTTTATCGGTAGTAATCAACTACTGATAGATGAATTTATTAATTCCAGCATTGAAAACCAAAGACAGCAAGAGAATTTGTTTCAACAATTTGTGCTTCTGAATTCTAGAGTACAAATAATGGATTCACTGGATTTTACCAAAAGTACGAATCGTGCATTTATTGCAATCTTATTTGACTATGCAGAAAGAGTTAATGCAGTTGCTGCTGCAGTTCAGTTGTATCAAATTATCCAGAGGCATAATCTAGGTATTGGCTCGCGACTAGAGGCTACTATGCTATATTTGTATAATATCCCAAATAATCAAGTATATGTTGACAGATTCGAAGAGATTTGCTTAAAACTTCAAACAGCCATAAATGAAGAAGACGACAATGACAGTAGGGCCATAGCCACATTCCTTAATTACTACTCGTCAGTGGTATATAATACTTCTCCTCATACTCACTTCGCTCAAGATATAATATCAAAGGTAAATGCATCCGTGAATACATATCCCTTCTTACAAAAGGAAGATATCACGGAATCTCTCTCGCTTGATATTAACCAAGCAGAGATGGTGTATTTGTCAATCCAAACTACCATCGATAGACTATTAGGCAAGCAGAGGAGGTTAATAGCAATTAATGATGTTGGGTTCATAATAGAAAGTAATACACATTACGCTCAAATATTATCAAATTGTCCTAGACGTTTTAATAGCATTAGGGACATAGCGATATCTCAACTACAAGAAATTCAAAATAGCGATGAGGTTTTCCGCTCACTTGGTAGAGGTGTTGCCATTCTTGAACAAGAAGAACAACTTTTCTCGTATATGAAAAGTTATGGTTTAATGCATAAGGCAAAACTATTATCTGCTTTTTCTAATTTTCCATTTAACGAAATAAGGGATAAAAATATAGAAATTTATGATTGGAGTTGCGGACAGGGACTTGCGAGCATAGTCTTATTGGAATACCTGATGGATAATAATATTGTTTTGAAGACAAATCGAGTAACACTTATTGAACCGTCAGAAATTGCTTTAAAACGAGCTTCACTTCATGTCAAGCATTTTGACTCTGAGGTTAGAATCAGAACTATCCTAAAAGATATGGACTCGTTAGAGATTGCTGATGTGAGTGGCATAGATGGAAGTGTAAAGCTTCATTTGTTTTCTAACATACTGGATGTTGAAGCCTATTCTATGCAGCATTTAATTGACACAATAAAGCAAGGAGTTAGAGGCAATAATTATATGGTTTGTGTAAGTCCATATATCAGCGATATTAAGACTGCGAGATTTGATTCTTTCGTAAATGGTTTTTGTACAATGTCTCAGTTCGACATGATATTCCAAGATATAGCATCTCGAGGTGAATGGACTAATAATTGGACAAAACTTATTAAGACATTTAAGGTTGTTTTGTAGCAAACACCGTTAATGTGAATAAAACTTTATAGCAATATGAATGCAAAAGAATTTCTAGCGAAAATAGTCTTAGGAAAGGATGTATACAAGGATTTGTCGATTGCCGAGAAAGAGATGAATGAGGCAAAAGACAAGTATAATAATGCTTGTCAAACACTTAGTGTACTTGAAGACAAAAATGGAGAAACAAGTAAATCTCTGGATACATCTCGCAAAGAAAAGGCTTCTTTACAAAGTGAGAAGGAGTCGATAGATGCTTTGCTTTCACAATTACTGAACAATGAAGAATTGTGCGATGCAAAGACTATACTGGAAGGTAAGCGTGATGACAAAAAAGCACACCTTGGAAACATAATAGAGAAACTGAGTTCCTCCCAAAAAGAACATGATTTGATTCTAACTCAATTAGGGGAATTGAAGGAAGAAAAGACTTCTTTAGATCACGATGTTGAGAATTTGAATCATGAGATAGAATCTCTGAAAGAGAAATCAAAGCAAAGAGAAGAACAGAAAGCAAAGATATCTCAGCGGAAGGAGGTTAGAGATAATCTTTCAACTCTGAAAGACAAGTGGCAAGGGACTTTGGATGAATTTAAGGCAAGGATAGATGATGCTGATAATCTGAAATCCCTTGAAGGATTGAAACGTGAACTTGTAGATTACGAGAGGCTTGTTAATAACGCTATTGAGATATCTGTAAAATGAAGTTAAAAATTGCCAGTATGCTTTTGGGCGAGAATGTTAGAGTCATTCTTGACAAAATACGAGCACATCAGGATGAGGCTTCTGATTATCTGTCTCGACTGAAAAAGTTGTTGCAGAACAAACAAAATATTGATCAGCAATTATCTGATTTAGATAAGCACAAGAAAGATCTTGAAAGGCAAATAGTCACTTTGAGGAGTGAGATTGAAGAAAAGCGTCCTTTACAAAAAGTGGCAGAACAAATTATAAAGATAGAGGAAGATACCAGAAGTAAAGAAAAAGAAGTAAGTGCTAGTTCATCTGGCAATAGAGAGTTGCAACAATCTGTTGCTCATCTGCAGAAGGATACAGTCGACTTGAAGAGTCGTAAGTCATTGCTTGAAGTTGAAAAAAGAAAGTACGAAGAAAATATCGGCAAAGATGATACAATTCCCGATGAGTTGCTGAGCGTCAATTCGGAAATTGTTAATCTACAAAATTGGCTACGGATTCATAGTGTAGAATTAACACAAATTGAGAATGATATTACAGAACTAATTCATGCATTAGAGGAAGAAGAGCCCATAGAGGTGCCTCAAGATGACATAATGGAAGAAGATGAAGAGACCGGAAAGGAATCTAAAGATGAAACACCCCTTGTAAAACAAACTGAAAAGGAAGAGCCTGATAATGGTAAAACAAATGATACAGTAGAGCCGTCAACTCGAAAGAAGCGGGACCACAAGATAAAAGAAATCTTTGATTTAGAAACAGGTGAAACCATCTATGCAGAAGAATTCTTTAAGAAGCCTATAGATGAGTTGCAGAAGTGGCGTACTACTTTTCAACAATGTATATTGCAAAACAATAGGCGTTTTGTTTGTCCTAAATGCCTTGAGATGATTCGAATATCTGGAAGAGGCGATGAACGTGGTGTACCAGCAATCTTTACCCATAAGAATGACAGCGTTTCATGTAAAAAAACTACCACAGGACAATCTGTGGAGGATATCAATAGAAAAAAATATGGACTATTTGGTCAGAGTCAGCGACATAAAGACTTGAAGCAGGAACTTTATGACAGACTTCGAGACAGAAATAGTCTTTCGCTGGGTATCAGTAATGTGGAAATGGAGAAACGGGTTTATAGTACACTCCCATTCTTCAGTTGGAGACAGCCTGATGTGCAGATAGAATATCAAGGGCATAAAATCGTATTCGAGATTCAGCTCTCCACAACATTCTTGAGTGTTATCACCGAACGCGATACATTCTATCGTTTGAATGACTTTTTTATCATTTGGATATTCAACTTTGATGATAATAGGAAATATGTTGACCTGAACAATCTTGCCATGAAGGATATCTATTTTGCGAACAAACGAAATGCATTTATCTTTGATGACGAAGCAAGGAAATGGAGCAGAGAAAGTGGGCAACTTGTACTGAAATGCAATTGGGTTGAGCCAGATTCAACATGGCATTATGCCAACACAGAAAAACGTTTTGGAGGAGAACCTGTCACTCTTAATATGCTGAAGTTCGATCATAATACACATAAACTCTATTATTATGATGCAGAAACACCTTATTACGAACAAAATCCGGACATAGCGGAGCGTCTCATTGTCGAACAGAAAACAAAGGAGGAATATATCAAGGAATTAGAGCAGAAAGCGCAAGAAAAAGAAATAAGGAAACAGGAAGCTATCGAACAAATGATGAGAGATGGTGGTAGTGTTATACCATTTGAAGAAAAAAAGAGATATGGCTTTAAATATGGAACCACACATATTATTGAACCTCATTTTACCTCTTGTGAATCACGTGCTGACGGGACTTTCATTGTGGGATTTAACAGGAAGGAAGGTATAGTAAGCCAATATGGTGAAATGATTCGTGAATGCGAGTACATAAAAATCCACCGATTGACTGGAAGTGCTTATATTGCGGAAGATAGAGACTCTTTTTGGTTGGCTAATGTCAAAAAAGCGTTCCGTGAACGCAGAACTGGGGACAGAGTTGTATCTACTTCTATGACTGAAAGAGTAGAGAAAGTTAGTCTATTCCATAAAGATGAAGACGAACCATTCTCATCATTCTATGTGTTAGATGGAAGAAAGTTTTTTGTTCATTTAAGTTATAGTACTATTTTTATTGACCTAGAAGGCAATAAGATTGTGGAAGAAGATTTCTATAAAATGAAACTCATCCTTGAGCGGAATCTGATGCATGTACAACGAAAAAAGGATGGGAAGTGGAACGATTTGGATTTCGACGGGAATTACATTTCCGATTGGACAATTTATGAAGAAGTAAATGAATGGGGCGAAGAACTTCGAATAGGCAAAGTACATAAAGAAGCAGGGAACTGGCTACAACCAGAAAGAATATATTTCGATATTATTGATACCGAAGGAAACATCATTATAGGTGGCTTGTCTTCTATTGGCGGGTTGAATAATGGAAAAGCAAAAGTTGTTTTTGAAGGGAAAAATGCAGAAATAGATGCAAAAGGTCATCTTGTTCCAGAAATACAAATACAGTTATCTGACAATATAAAAGCCTCAAAGTTGTTGGGATACTGGGAATTAGTCAATCAAGAAGGAAAAACGATTCTGAGCAGAAATGATAGAATTCTGGAAGTGAGCCAGCTAATTGGGGACCTTGTAGTCATTCATCAGCATTTTAAATTCGGATTAGTCAATTCAAGCGGTATTATTTTACCATGCAATCACAGGTCTGTCTCTTTATGGACCTCAAACATAATAAAAGTAGAAGATTTTAATAGTGAGTATTTAATAGATACGTCAGGCAAACGCATTAGTTCGGACTACAGACAAATAAGTAAATTAGAGAACGGTAGAGCCCAAGTTCTATTAAACAATTGTTATGGATACATAAATGAAAATGGACAACCCATTCCTGAGAAAGAAATACAACTATCTAACGGCAGTGTAAAATACTTTTTTATGGGGAAGTGGGGAGTCCGTAACTCAAAAGGCCAGACAACTCTGGTATGCTCTTATGATGAGATTACAACTTATCATGGCTATTACTATGTACTTGTTGATAGGCGGATTACAAAAACAAATTGGAAAACGACGAATATTGTTTCTGTTAAAGGGACAAAAACTAGGGAATCAGATAAAACTATTGTATTTGATGTGGGTGGCAAGGACTTTTTAGTACCAAGAGAAATAGCGTCACAATACTGGAATGATGGCGTCCCAGAATCTGCAGATCTTATCATTAAGAACTTTCACAAGGAAACAAGTGGAAAAGGGTGGCATAGAAATACACAATTGCATGTTTATGCAAAGCCATATCGCCAACAAGAGAAGAAATCTTATAAACAAAGGGAGATCGCTATACATGAAACAGTCAAAGGTGTTATCAACTGGGTACATTATGGAAGTGCCATTGTAAGACTCCCGGATAGAAGTACATTATATGTTCACAGAAGCAATTTCAGAGGTATAACTCTTGACAAGACCTATAAAGGGAAAGAGATAGAACTCAAGAAAGTTGGAGTTAATGAGGAACATAATAAAGATGTCTGGGAAATTGTTCGAATATAATAATGCAGAAACAAATGTAAATCGACTAAAAGGGTTTTAAAGATGGAGAATTATCTGATTAGCGAAGCCATTGGCGATATAGCTGGAAGTGCATACGAAGGACGGACGCACAGAGTAAAGGATTATAATAAGGTGAAGATGTTCAGTTCAAGAGCACACTTCACAGATGACACAGTTCTGACGTTTGCATGCGCTGAGGCTTTCATTGATAAACTCGACATGACAATGAATCTCTGGAAATGTTCCAATGAACATCGTCATGCAGGCTTTGGCAGCAAGTTTAAGTTGTGGATGGCAAGCCACAATCCGAAACCTTATCGCAGTCTTGGCAATGGCTCTGCTATGCGTTGTTCTTCTGCGGGTTGGCTGGCATACACGGAAGAAGAGTGTATTCGTTTGGCACATGAAACAGCAGCCCCTACGCACAATCACCCAGAAGGATTCAAAGGCGCAGAAGCTACGGCTCTCGCTATCTTTCATCTGAAGAATGGTAAAGATAAGGAGTTCATTCGTGAGCAAATCCTTGACAAATACTATCCTGATTGGTCAAAGAAAAAGTATGCAGATTTCCATGACTCCTATACATTTAACTCTACCTGTGCAGGAACTGTTGGCCCAGCCATCATCTGCTTTCTGGAGTCTGAAGATTATGTTGACTGCATCAAACTTGCAATCTCTCTTGGTGGTGATGCAGATACCCTCGCAGCCATTGCTGGCCCAATGGCATACGCCTATTACAAGAAGATGCCTGATGCCCTTGTCTATCAGGCTCTGAAGAAATTACCAGATTGGATGGTAGATGTAAGTCGACGGTTTGATGAGAAAGTATCTACTCATACTCCAGACATACATTAGCTATACTCTAGGTTGTTTCTAGCCATACTCAAGAGTAAACCAGAAAGGAGTATAGAAGCTGGATAGAAGGATCCAAAAAGTAGGCTGAAGGCAGGCGGGAGAGGTTGAAACTGCAATAATACAACAGATAAAACCGTTATTGAAATAAAGGAATAAAAGATATGACAAAAGAAGATATTCTGAGACTAAGAGATACGGCAGAACAGACGCGAGTGCAGTTCAAAGAGCGCGTAACTCGCGACAACAAGTATGACGTGAGTTGCGAGATGGTGGCACAGAGCAATTCGCGTGGCGGCATGATTGTAGTGGGTATTGATGACAAGACAGGACGTATCAATCCGCTCTCGTTTGTTGAGGTGCAAGAGACGACGAACTTGTTAGGGAGTTTGGCATCGGAAGGTGTGGTTCCACAGATTCTGCTCGACATCGAGAATGTTCAGATGGAGGGTGGTGTCATTGTAGTGGCTACCGTCAAACAAGGAAAGAACAAGCCTTATCGTGACAGCAAGGGTATCGTGTGGGTGAAACAGGGGGCTGATAAACGCAAAGTGTTTGACAACGCCGAACTGATAGCCATGCTGATGGAGAACGGACAGATGCATCCTGACAGCATGCCTGTGAATGGAACCAGTATCAAGGATTTGGATGAGAATACCTTGCGGGACTATCTGCTCAACAGATTCCGCAGTGATTTTGAGCGACAGCAGTTGTCCGTAACAGAATTGAGGCATAGGAGTCTTGACGAGATTGCTGGTGTTCTTAGCCAAACGCCAGAGGGCATCTTAAAGAACAATGGTCTGATATTGGAGGATGGTACATTGACAGTGGCTGCTTTAATGCTGATGGGATGTTACCCTCAACGCTGGCTGCCTGCATTTACTGTTAGATGTGTCAGTTTTGTGGGTAACAGCATTGGGGGCACGGAGTTCCGTGATAAGAGTGGAAATGATGCAGATGGCAATGCCGTACACTTGTACAACTATATCATTTCATTCCTGACCAGGAATCTTCGCAGGAAACAAGTGGAAAAGGATTTTAACAGTCAGGGCGAGTTGGAGGTCTCAACCGCCAGCCTGTCAGAGATTGTCACGAACGGCATCCTACATCGCTCGTATGTGATAGAAGCACCATTGCGGGTGTTCATCTTCGACAACAGAATTGAGATTCACAGTCCAGGACTATTGCCAGAGGGTGTCAGCATGGAAAGCATTAAGCATGGCGCATCGGTACCAAGGAACAAGTTGCTGTTCAATCATGGTATCAACTTGTTGCCATACACTGGTGCAGGAAGCGGCATCACCAGAGCCTTGAAGTTTACTCCAGACATCAAGTTCGTGAACGACGAGACCCTTAATGAGTTTGTGGTGACGGTGGAGCGTAGAAATGTAGGAGAAACCGATGCTAAAAATGATAGAGATAGTGACAGAGATGATATAGAAAAAAGAGACAGAGAAGACAGAGATAAGACGTTGGAAGACAACGACTTGAAAAATAGTCAGGGCCTTAAAAGAGACAGAGAAGACAGAGATGATGTGATAGAGACGCCCCCCGTTTCATATAAGTCTCTCAGTGGGGTGCAAAAGAATGTTATTCAATTCTGTAGTATCCCCAGAAGTGCAAGAGAAATCCTTGAGCATGTAGGATATGCTTACAACTCAACAAATATAGCCAATCAAATCAAGCCCCTAGTTGAGTATGGTTTTATTGAAATGACAGAGCCTGAAAAACTTAACAGTAAGAATCAGAAGTATCGGAAAGTTAGAAAAGACTAAAAGGAAGCGTATGATATTCGGTAAGAAGATAAAAGAACTTAGAGAAGAGCATGGGATGGTGCAGCGGAAACTTGCGGCTGCACTGGATATAGACACGCCAATGTATAGCAAGATAGAGCGTGGAGAAAGAAAGGCCAAACGGAGTCATATACCTATTATGGCCAAATTACTGGAAATTGACGAGAAGGAACTACTGACTATCTGGTTGGCAGACAAGGTACTGGATACCGTTGATGGTGAAGACGAGGTAAAACATGGCGCTGTAATCTATGCTCAGAAAGAGATAGAGGCAGAAGTGGGATGAATTGGTTGATAAGAATAGTGGTAGTCTATGGATTTTTATGATTACATCATCAACAGAAACGCTGCTCAGGAAAAGAATCCTGGTAAGCTGTCCTCATACAGACAGGCCGCAGAACTAATCTGTTTGTGTTGGAACAGGCTGGATATGAGCTTCGTTGAACCCTATCTCGATGAGGATATGGTTTGGAAAGGTGGTGTACCTCACAGAGTCATTAACAGAAAGGACAATTTCCTGAAACTGATGAGCCAAGTTTTCGATTCTCTTCAATACTCGAAGCGGAGTTATAGGGCAGACGTTGACGGGTCGGGTGACCATACTGTTGCTATTGTTACCGTTGATGGCGAGTATGCAGATATGATGCATCGTCTGAAAATAGAGGATGGACTTATCAAGGAAATTTGGGTGACAACCTCGCCTTACTGTTTAATGAAGAAGTTTGGCGGTAAGTCTCCTTTTGGGGTCGTAAGTCAGACATCATTGCATGAACAGGCCGCAGCTGTGGCAGCAATAGAACAATACGTCAAAACGGAACTGGGTAACAAGGATATTACATGGGCTACTACTTACGAATTGAAGAACTCACATTGTCAATTATCATTCACCTGTGATGGTTTGTCATACGATGTTTTGGTGGAAATTCATAGCTTTGATGACAACAAATGTCGTTTTGTGATGTATTCAGAATTCATTAATCTTAAAGCGGGTTGTCGTAAAAATGATCATATCCCATGCATTTTGGCTTTGGATGAAGACCAGCAGTTTGTGAGTTTGACATTACTCGAAGATATGGACGTCCGTGTGCAGAAGTTGAGGGCTAAAGGTCTGAACGAATGGACATTCAGAGGATTGTTTAAGACAAAAGCGCAGTTGAGTCGCCTTGTTATTACCAAAGATCATCGGATTATGCTGCCTGATTATAATGATATAGAGGTAAAGATGGAACCTTTGGTAAAAGCGGTGTATCTGTTGTTTTTGAAACATCCTGAGGGTATTGTTTTCAAAGGATTGACGGATTACAGAGAGGAACTGCTGGATATATACAAAGGATTGAAGCCCATGGGGCTGAGCCAACGAACGATTCAGAGCATCGAAGATGTTACTAATCCATTGCTCAACTCCATTAATGAAAAATGTGCTCGTATTCGTTCAGCCTTTGTGAAGGAGTTTGATGAGGGCCTAGCCAAGAACTATTTCGTAACAGGAGACCGTGGCGAGGCAAAGAAGGTTACCTTGCCTAGGGATTTAGTAGTATGGGAATAATCTTTCAATTTGAAACAGGCGAAGTTCTTTCATTACAATGGATGGGAGAATGGAGAAAAAAGGAAGTGTTTGGACATGTTAGCTAGTATATGAAATGAAGAAGTTTATATTCATTATTATTGCAATCATCATAGTGGGTATTGCAGTGGTAGCTATCCATGAATCTACGAAGAGAGAACCAGTGGTTCGGGAGTCGGAAGAGGAACCAATTGACACAGTGTCATCAAATAGAGATGATGGGTCAGACAGGCTTGCCTATTGGTTCCCTCGCCATGATTCTTTAAATCACGGATTGGTTTGTGTTGCAGAAGAATTGTGGCGTTTAGATTCTGCTGCTGCCCGTTCCAACAATATTGGAAGGGAAAATTGGTTTGAAAGATGTAAGAAGAGATTATCTGCTTGTTTTGATTCGATTCATTCAGAATCAAATTTACCAGAAATAGAGAAAGCAGACTCAATGTTGACAGAGATTGCAGCTTTCTTTGAACAAGATGCAGATTATTCTACGATGGGAATGATTGTTAATGTCGATTTACAGACTGATTTCTTAATATATCGTATTGCTGCAGAGGGTAGTCGGATTATGAAATACGAACCCACTTTTTCCGATGAACTAAAAGCATGGGATGAGTTTCAAGAAGCCATGAATACTTTCTGTTTGGGTGTTGTTAACTGGGATTGGTTTGGAGGAAGCGGTGCTGGTCCTTCCTGTTTGGCAGAGAAATATAACATCTTACAATGTCGTTTGGAAGACTTAAAACGAGTTCATAAGCAATATCGCAGAGAGTTTCCAATGAGATTATATAGTCGAGTCGATTTCGAAAAGGATATTGATGTTCATATAAAGAAAGCAAAAACAGACTTTAGGAAGTCTATTGAGAAGGTCGCCAATTCTGTCAATAAGGATGAGGCTTCGAGAGAATATTTGTCAGAAGACAGACTGGTAGCTTATGACAATTTGTATAACATAATACAGGCAGCGCAAAAGCCACTAATAAAGGCTCTTGATAACTGGCTAAAAGTAAGGAATCGGTTTCCTATAGATGAAGGCAACATTCAGAGAGCTGCCAAAAACAAATATAATGAGAATACTGCAATCATGATAGACTCTTTATCGGGGTGTATCCGTAATACTATCTGATCGCATGAAGAGCGAACTGACACAGAAACGGAAGAACACTTTGCCTACGATGTTCTTCTGATAAACAAGGAAAATATATCTTCGCAAGCCTTGTGAAGATTTGGAAGTATGAGAAATCTTTGCTAATTTTGCAGGCGGATAGAAAAAAGCATGATTATGGGTGAGGATATTATTCAGTTTGACGGGATTAAGGATACGATGCAGGGCATCATCAAGGTGATTGGCGTTGGTGGTGGTGGCTGCAATGCGGTGA
>JAEEGL013952665.1_pt1 | contig 13866 bp, 12 predicted proteins | sample 9134231 | NCBI WGS metagenome assembly JAEEGL01 (sample SAMN16246548, study PRJNA631951) | gut metagenome | biome: gut microbiome; feature: rumen; material: fiber-attached | host: Bos | place: Iran: Karaj | collected 2018-10
GCCTGCGGTGTCCGACTTAGATATTGCATCCGTGATCGCCGAAAGAACAGGCATAGAAATAGGGATCGTCACCGGAAAAGGCGTCTCTGCCGATATCGAAGAAAAGCTGAACGGTTCGGTATTCGGGCAGGAAAAAGCAGTAAAACAGGTGTCGACGGTATTGAAGAAAGCCTTCGCCGGCCTTTCGGATCATGACAGACCGCTTGCATCCTTCATCTTCGCGGGAAGATCCGGAACGGGGAAGAATACGCTTGCCGTACGACTATCCGAGTTTTTATTCGACGGTTCGTACGTTCGTGCGGCGAACATTTCACAGCAGACGCTTGTTCCGTACGACCGTACAGGCCGCTCGTTTGTCGAGTACGTCCGGCTCCATCCGTTTTCGGTCGTTGTATTTCCCGATTTCGAAAAGGCTTCGATCGAGGATATCGGGCTGTTTTCCGAAATCGCCGGAAACGGTATCGCACAAGGCGCGGGAGGACGTCCCGTCAGTTTCAGAAACTGCGTACTTATTGCGGAGCTGAACACCGACGACGTTCCTAAAAGCATCGGCTTTGCAGGAGCTTCCGGCTCCGTGAAGCTCGAAAAGCTCCTGCCTTATGAACTTCTGGCTTCGGCTGACTGTATAGTGGAGTTCGACGAGCTCGATGAAGGAGCTCTCAGGCAAATCATCGAAAACGCGCTCTCTTTTCTTAAGAGCCGCGCTTCAAAGCGCATGATAGATCTTTGCTGGACCGACGGCGTCGTTGAAAGCCTGCTGCGCTTCTCAACCGGCTCTGCTTCGAAAGCATGCAGACTCGTTTCCGAGCGCGCGGCCGACGTTTTGAGTTCTTCTGTCTTAAGCGGCGAAATCAAGCCGAATGATAAAGCCGTTCTCGACTTCGATAACGGAGAATACATTATTAGAAAGGGCCTTTAAGATGGACATTCTTAAATTTGCTCTCGGAGTGAGATTCGATCTGATCAAAGACGACGTTACCGAAGAGGACGTTGATTACGTTCTCGGTCAGGTCTCGTCCGTCCTTTCTGCGGAAGAGACCGCCGGTCTTCATCTCTACGGCGGAAAAACCCGTTTATCCGATCTCGACGGGGAGGGGATATACACTCTCGTTTTCATGAACGGTAAAATGAAGGGGCTTCGCGAGGTCTATCTCAGGCTTGAAGGAGACGCGATCATTAAAAGCCTTCTCGAACGCAGGATCCCTTTCATTCAGAACAATACGATACGCGCCTTCAAGGACATGGAACTCCTCGGCACGGTGGGCGAGGACGGGACGCTTTCGGGCGGAAGCGCTGCGGGTATCGTCTTCCGCGGTCCCGATCCCGGAAGGCTTCCCTCCGCGGACGGTTCGTCGATACTGATCGCTCCGTCCGCTTTCGCCGGATCCGGCTCTGCGGAGGCTTCAGTAAAGCTCGCCCGCGTTTTCAGGAAAGCATTCCCCGGCAAAGAGATAGTGCGTATCCCCATTCCGTGCTCGGATGATTTCCTCAGCTCGGTCGAGATCGCGACAGGCGCAGAACGTCACGGCATGAACGTCACTTCTCTTTACGGCGGGAAGATCTATGCGGATTACCTCGCGGCTTATCATACGACTGCCGTTATAGTATCTCCCGGAGCAAGCGGCGCAGATAATCCCGGATCTGATCCCGATACTCCGTCTACGAGCTACGGACTAGGCAAGCTGTTAAGGCGTGCGGTGCACGAGGGGCTTAAGGAGATATACGTGATCGTGAACGGTTCCGAGGCAAAAGACAACGGATTCGGCGCGGCTAAAGCGCTCGGATGCCGTTATGCCTTGGACGGGAATGAGATATCTTCCTTCGATGAGTATGATGCCCGCGCAAAACTCGACGTTTCCGCCGCCGATCCTCTTTTGAAAAAGGCGAGGATCTATATCTGCGATCTTCGGAGTGGGGACGACCTTCCGGACTCCCTCGAGCTCTTATATGAAGCTATCGGCGCGCTCCGAATCGACCCTCTTCAGGCATTTTTCAGGATCGTCCGTTTTGAGGAAAAACTCGGAAATGCTTGCGCGCTCGTTACCGGCGGGGCCGGAAAAGGCCCTGTGATCGCCGCCGGATCCGCAGAAGGAAAGACGCCCGCTGCATTCATTTCCGACAGCCGTGAAAAAGCTTATTCGGGAAATGCCGCTGTTGTCGAGACCGTTTCCGACTCTTCGGATCTTGAAGATGCCGCAGAGAGGGTTGCTGCGAAGCTTTCGGATCTCGTTTGATTTTTGAAAATAAGGTCTGCTTACCGATTGGTAAGCAGACCTTTATCTTTTCAGTTCATATCCTCCAAGGCTTTTTCCGCGAAGCTGTTGTCAACGAGCTCGCCGAAATCCACCCTTTGTTTCAAAACTCCGTTGAAATCCATTATATCGAGAAGTCTCTCGAAGGCTTCCTCGGTCATCACAGAAGTCGTCATCCATGAATCGGTCTCGCGATAGCTCTTCGCGACTATCTCAAGCGTCGGGATATCCGTATCGGGGAAATAGGGCAGCATGGCTTCGGCGATCTCTTTATCGCTTGCTGAAGCGACCCATTTCTGTGCCTTTTCTATCGCTCTAATGAACTTTTCAACGAGCTCCGGGTCGTCCCTGATCGTCTTTTTCGAAGTCATGAAAGCCGTGTACGGGACCTCGCCGGACTCAAGGCCGATATTTGCGATTATGAATCCCTTGCCGTTATTTTGAAACTGCGTTGCCGTGGGTTCGAACAGGGTAACGAAGTCTCCCGTGCCGCTTTCGAATGCGCCTCCCATCAGATTGAATTGGATGCTGCTGTTTACCTCCACGTTTTCGCCCGGCTTCAACCCGTTCTTATTCATGACGTACATCAGCGTCATATATGGCATCCCGCCGACTCTTCCGCCAATAACGGTCTTTCCTTTGAGCATATCCCACGAAAAGCTGTTGACCTTTTCTCTCCCGAGCAGGAACGAACCGTCTCTTTTCGTAAGCTGACCGATGATCATGGGATGATCCTCTTTGCCCTCGTTTACGACGTAGACGCCTGTCTCGGGGCCCATAAGCGCGAAATCCGCCTCGCCGGCAAGAAGCGCCGTCATGCTTGCGTCGGAGCCTCCGCCTGTGACTATCTCGAGCGTCAATCCTTCTTCCTTGAAGAAGCCCATGGAATCCGCAACGTATAAAGGTGCGTAAAACACCGATCTCGTGACTTCATTAAGCACGATCTTTCTTGTCCCGTCGTCCTTTTTGGTGCATGCGGGGAAGAGGACGGTCAATCCCGAGAGCATTAGGAACGACAAAAACAGAGCAACGACTCTTTTCATTTTAAACCTCCAAAAAGAATTGCTGCTCTATACTATTCCCGTTATTCTTTTATTGTTTACTGTTCGGACTTATCCTGTTCGTAGGCGTTCACGTTTTTGTATTTTTTTCCAATGAACCCGGCCATATAAGCATAGTGGAAGAATGAGAAGATGCTGATAACGCTTGCGGCGATATAAAGCACCGACAGCAGCCATATGGGAATGAAATCGTTGAAAGCAAAATCAACGAGAGTAAGAGTCACCGCAGCGAAAAACAGTCCGGTGGCAGTCTTTCCCCACATATCGGCGTAGACCGAAACTTTGCGTTTGCGGAGAACGATGAGCCCTCCGACGATCAGCAGAAGCTCCTTTGCCAGAAGAATGGCGAAGAATATCCAAATGAACCAGGGCAGTCTTCCGGTAGAAAGGATGCAGGCAACAGCCGAAATGAACATGAACTTATCGGCAAAAGGATCGACGAGTTTGCCGAAATCCGAGACCCAATTGAATCTCCTCGCAAGATATCCGTCGAGCACGTCTGTAACGAACGCCGTGATATAAAGCACAAGGCATACAATATACGCCCAGTTCGAATCGGTAATGCTCTGCTGTTTGATAAACAGAATAATAAAGGCAATAACCATCCCCACTCTGAGACAGCTCAGTATGTTAGGAATATGTCTCATACGGCACCTCCGCGGTTTCTGTCGATATTATAATACAAAAAGCTCAATATTTCCATACCGTTTTTCTGTTATTTCAACAGTCTTTTGACATTTTCTAAAGTTAGTGATATACTGAGCGTATGAAAAAAACTTTTGTCGCATTGATATTATCGATCCTGATCGTCATTTTGTCCGCAGCGCCGGCGGGGGAGACCCTTGCTTCGGGCGCTCTGGCGGACGTCGTTTATGCAAAATCGGCAACGGGCCCAATGGTGGTGAGGATACAGCTTCGTCTCCGTGAGCTCGGGTATCTGAACTTCAAGCCCACGGGGTCGTATAAATCCATGACCGTTGACGCGGCAAAAGCCTTTCAGAAGAACTACCGCGACTCCGGTTACGAGATGCAGGTCGACGGCAAGATGGGCGCTCAGTCTCTTGAACTTCTCTTCAGATACGAAGCCATGCGTCCGAGCCTGAGCGGGATCTCGATCCCTGCCGGACCGAAGCACGGCTCGGGTTCCATTTCAAAGACGGGCGATCTTGTACCCTGGAGCAGCGTTAAAACGCTTCTTAAACTCAATACGGAGTACACCATCACCGACTGCTATACCGGATACACGTTCCGGCTCGTGTACACGGGCGGAGAAAACCACGCCGAGATGGAGCCCATGTCCCTGAACACTCTTGCAGAGTTTATGCAGATCTGCGGCGAACAGTACAATTATCTGAAGCGTCCCGTAGTTATTGAGATTGACGGTCAGAATATCGCGGCCTCGATACAGTGCTGGCCTCACGGTTCAAATACGATCAGCGGCAACGAGATGAACGGGCACGTTTGCCTTTTCTTCGACGGAAGCCTTTCCCACGTAGGCAGCCTGCCGGACGTCGAGCATAACGAAAACATACATAAGGCCTCGGGCCAGTAAACGAAAAGCATTTTAACAGGTTTAACAGGCTCTCCCGGAACAGGGAGAGCCTTGTCGTTTAAAAAGTTACAACGTATTTACTGATTATCTCACACGGTCTGTACTCGAGCTTGGAATGACGGAGACCCGGGTCGCCGGAATCGTCCTCGCGGTTGATAAACGAAAGACCTTCTCGGGCGTTCTGCCTTGCATACAGCGATGCAAGGAACGGATATGCGCCGCTGTATTCATGAAGAGCTTTTTCGATATGAACGTAGAGCGTATCGCCAACGATCTCGCCTGCCGTAAGCCCGATCATCCTGCCGTCGACAGATAATGCGCCGCCGGTAAATCCGAATTCACCGAAATAATCGAGTATCTCAACGGCTCTTAAATAATCTTCTTTCGCAAGCTCGGATGTTTTTTCGAAAACGGAAGCGTTTTCAATGAGGAATGCTTTCGCTTCGGGTATCAGCGAGTCGTCTAAAGAACGGTATTCATACTGCGGATAATCGCGAAGGAACCTGTTGCAGTGGTTTCGCTGCGTGACAAGTTTTTTCCCGTGATAACCGAGAAAGTTCTCATATGGGTAAAGATAATCTGCCCAATCCCTGTATTCGATAACTTCGTACGGGCGTCCGAGGGCGTCGGACAGTCGTACGACACCTTCCTCCGTAACGCAGCAGAAGCGAAGAGGGATATCGTTTTCTTTACAATACCGCTTTAGAAAATCGAGCGCGGAACCGATGCTCCCGTCGCCGACGGGATAGGAAAAGCAAGTCCCTTTGTCAAGGTATTCCGCGGAGCAGATAAGCATACCATCGACAACAACGAACTTCTGTTTGAAGTATTCGCGCCACATATAAAGACCTCCGACTGTGAAATCGCAGGTCCTGAAAGGCTGGCAGGCGAGCAGCGGACGCAGATCGGCCATTGCTCGCGAAGTAAAGCGTCCGAACTCCGGCATATTACTGTTCTTTCTTTTCGTTCTGTTCGTTCTTTCTCTTATAGTAATCATCCACAGCGGCCTTGACGGCTTCTTCTGCGAGCACGGAGCAATGGATCTTGATGGGGGGAAGCCCCTCGAGAGCTTCGACTACGGCCTCGTTGGAAAGCTTGAGCGCTTCGTCAATGGATTTTCCCTTTATCATCTCCGTAGCCATGGAGCTCGTTGCGACAGCGGCGCCGCATCCGAACGTTTTAAAGCCGACGTCCTCGATGATACCATCGTCGTTTACGCGAATGAACATCTGCATGATGTCGCCGCATTTTGCATTGCCGACCATGCCCATGCCGTTGTAGTTTTCGATCTCGCCCATATTGCGGGGGTTCTGAAAATGATCCAATACCTTTTCCGAATACATTGTGTTATCCTCCTTAACCGTGGTACAGAGGCGACATCTTGCGGAGCCTCTCGGCGACCTTGGGCAGCACCTCTAAAACGTAATCAATATCTTCTTCCGTTGTCTCGTCGCAAAGAGTCATGCGAAGAGATCCGTGAGCGACTTCATGGGTCAAGCCCATAGCGAGCAGTACGTGACTCGGATCGAGAGATCCGCTCGTGCAGGCGGAACCGCTCGAGGCTGCGATGCCGTTGAGATCGAGCATGAGCAGTATCGACTCGCCCTCGATATACTTTATCGAGAAGTTGACGTTATTGGGAAGCCTTTTAGTCGGATGACCGTTCAGCTTGACCTCGGGGATGAGCTCGGGTATCCTCGTAATGAGCTTGTCGCGCAAAGCGGCCATCCTGCGGCCTTTCTCTACTATATCGTCGCAGGCGATCTCTATCGCTTTGCCCATGCCTACGATGCCCGGTACGTTCTCGGTACCCGCTCTTCTGTTGCGCTCCTGCGCGCCGCCGACGATGAGAGCGGGAACTATGATGCCCTTACGAACGTAAAGCGCGCCGATACCCTTGGGACCGTGGAACTTGTGCGCGGACATCGACAGCATATCTATGTTCATCTCTTTGACGTCGATCGGAAGATGTCCGACAGCCTGGACCGCGTCGGTATGGAAGAAAACGCCCTTTTCGCGGCAGAGAGCGCCGATCTCCTTTATGGGCATAACGGTGCCGACCTCGTTATTCGCAAACATTACCGTAACGAGCACCGTATCGGGCCTCATGGCCTCTCTGACCTGATCGACGGTGATCATACCGTATTCGTCTACGGGCAGGTAGGTGACTTCATACCCGTGCTTTTCAAGAAGCTGACAGGTATGAAGAACCGCGTGATGCTCGACTGCGGTCGTAATGATATGCTTCCCGCGGCTGGCATAGCGTTCGGCAATGCCGCGGATAGCGGTGTTGTCCGCTTCGGAACCGCCGCTCGTGAATATGATCTCGTTAGGATCGGCGTTGATGGCGTCGGCAACCCTCTTGCGGGCTTTATCCACAGCCATTCCGGCCTGCTGACCGAAATAATGGGGGCTCGAAGGATTGCCGTATATCTCGGTCATGTAAGGCATCATCTCATTGAGCACTTCGGGTATGAGCCTCGTAGTCGCCGCATTGTCGAGATAGACTCTTTTCATTTATTCATCCTTTCCAGCTGAACGGAGTAGTCGTCAGCCATATCCTTTATCGTAGTGGAATTAAGCACGTCGTCTATGCGCATCTGAAGCTTGAGCCATAAAGGCCTTGCGGAACAGGAGCATGCGTTCGAGCAGCCGACGTTGTCGGTCCCAACACAGTCGAGGATCGCAGTAGTGCCCTCAAGCGCTCTCAGGACCTCGCCTACGCTGATCTCTTCCGGCGGCCTTGATAGGGTGTAACCGCCCAAAGCGCCGCGCGTGGCTTCGACAAGACCGGCTTTTTTGAGCGCGGCGATAAGCTGCTCGAGATAGGCAACGCTGACGCCCTGCTTCTCTGCAAGCTGATTGACCGACAAACGATCTTTTCCGTATTCAAGAGCGATATCGACCATCGCCTTTATTCCGTAGCGGCCCTTCGTTGAAAGCTTCATTCCAATTCCCACCTGCTTACTTGGTATTGTGATTATAACACCCGTATCGACCGTTGTCAATAATTCCGAGTTGTTTGCTTGGATATATTTTATGAAGCTCAAGAATAAAAAAACCCGCCAATTATTGGCGGGTAATATCGATCATATCATGCAGGGGAGACGGGGGAGCCGGAGCCTCCGGATTTCGGAATGACAAGATGATTGTCTCCGACAACTATTTCCGCAGTCACGATCCGCTTTTCCGGAAGCCGTATAAGCGAGCAGCAGAGCACCTCGTCGGTCGATCTAACGAAGGTAATCCTCAGTTTTTCGGTGATCTCGGCGGGTATATCGCTGATATCCCGCCTGTTTGCCTCGGGGACGAGCACGTCGGTGATCCCGGCGCGAACGGCAGCGAGGAGCTTTTCGCGAAGGCCTCCGATCGGAAGCACTCTTCCGCGGAGAGTGATCTCGCCGGTCATGGCAAGCCCCGCACGCACGGGTATCCCCGTAAGAGCGCTCGCAGCGGCGGTGAAAAGGGCTATTCCTGCAGAAGGCCCGTCTTTCGGGACCGCTCCCTCGGGAACGTGTATATGTATATCGCGCTCCTTCATGAAATCTTCGTCGAGTCCAAGCTCAACGGCATGCGCCCTAATGCAGGTGATGGCGGCTTTTGCGCTCTCCTGCATGACCTCGCCGAGCTTTCCCGTAAGCTGGATCTGACCCGAGCCCTTGAGCGCTTCGGCTTCGATCTGCATTATCGAGCCGCCGACGGACGTCCAGGCAAGACCGTTCACGAGCCCGACCGCGGGATCCTTTAATATCTCGTCCTCCGTAAACCTTGGCGTGCCGAGGTATTCCGCGAGCTTCGTCCTGGTCATGCGAACGCTCTTTTTGCCGTTGGCAATATCCCTTGCGGCCTTTCTGCAAACCGAAGCGATGCAGCGCTCTAGGTTCCTAACGCCGGCTTCGCGGGTATAACCGGAAATGATATCCTCAACGACGGGCTCCGGTATGCGGAGCATGGATCTTTTCAGGCCGTGTTTCTCAAGCTGCTTCGGTATGAGATGCTTAACGGCGATATTGACCTTCTCGGTCGCAAGATAGCTCGGGACCTCGATTATTTCCATTCTGTCGCGAAGCGGATCGGGAATGTCGTAAAGACTGTTTGCAGTCGTTATGAACATGACCTTGGAGAGATCGTAGGGTATTTCCAGGAAGTGATCCCTGAAGGCGAAGTTTTGAGCGCTGTCGAGCACCTCGAGCATGGCCGCAGAAGGATCGCCCTGATAATCCTTGGTAAGCTTATCGATCTCATCGAACAGAAGCACGGGATTGACGGTTCCCGCCGTGCGCATCGCGGCGATGATCCTGCCCGGCATAGCACCGATATACGTTCTCCTGTGACCGCGTATCTCGGCTTCATCCCTTATCCCGCCGAGGCTCATGCGTACGAATTTCCTTCCGAGCGCTTCGGCGATTGAGGAGGAGATGGAGGTCTTGCCTACGCCCGGAGGCCCGACGAAGCAGAGTATCTGTCCGTTCACCCTGCCCGTCAGCTGGGCTACGGCAAGATGTTCAAGCACGCGGTCCTTGACCTTCTCAAGGCCATAGTGATCCCTGTCGAGTATCCTTTTGGCGTTTTCGACGTCCAGATTATCTTCGCTCATCTCTGTGAAGGGAAGATCGAGCATGCACTCGATGAACGCTCTCAGCGAAGGCATCTCGTGAGAACCCGCGGGTAATGTCGAAAAACGCTCTATTTCTCGGGAAATACGCTCGCGTATATCGTCTGGAACGACTTTGTTATTCAGCCTTTCACGGAAGCCGTCGGCTTCGGCGGCCTCGTTTTCGCCGAGCTCCTTGCGTATCGCCTTGATCTGTTCGCGAAGGAAGTACTCCTTTTGATTCTTGTCTATCTGCTTGCGGACCTCTTCCTCGATGCTTCGCGTCAGTTTAGCGAACTCCTCCTCGCGGCTCATGATCGTAAGAAGCGTCATGCAGCGCTTCGACTGGTCGGGCTGGCTGAGGAAAGACTGCCTGTCGTTGAAATCCTGCATAACCACATTCGCCACGCTGTATGTGTAGCGGATATCGTCGGGAATGGATTCGATAGCTTCAACGACGGTCTTTACGGGAGTCTTGCCGTTTCCGAAAGTAAAGCTCCTGAACTTTTTCGAGATCATCTGCCGAACGGTGGACGCCTCCTCATACTGAGCGGGATAATCCACGAGTTCGTTGTATGATACCCGGATATAAGGTTCCTCCTGTATAAACGAGCCAAGGCGGACCCTGGTGGTTCCTTCAACGAATACACGGCTTCCCTCGGGGAGCCTGATGATCTTGGTAATACGGCATATGCAGGCATGATCGAACAGATCGCTTCTCGAAACCGAAGTCATGGAAGGATCCTTCATGCAGGCTATAATAATACGGTTGTCGGAATTGACCGCTGCTTCGATCGCGGCGTTGTTCAGCGCCTTGCCCACGTCAAAGCTGAGTATAACGTACGGCAAAGCCACGATACCGCGAAGGGGCATGAGCGGCAGGCTTTCGCCAAACAATGAGCTCAAATCGCATAATCTCCTTTCAAGCGTCATATCACAATAGGGATTATACAGGATAATCGCCGTTTTGACAATAATCAAACTATATGAAAATCTGACAGCATCCGCCAGCGCCGGGATAGGCGATGAATTATCGAATTATATTGTAAAAACCGACTTATATACTTTTATGGCGCGTCCGTTTGTGGTATAATATTGTGAATAATTTTGCGGATAAACGCCCGGACGTGCAGAGCAACGGTCTGCCCGTCCCGGATCGGAGGATAATATGGCAAAAAGAAAGATACGTACCGAGGATGCGCCCTGCCTTTATAAGATCGCAAAGCCCGTCAAGGACTTCGATCCCAAGCTCTGGGAGCTTTTGGACGACATGGCGGAGACGATGTACGACGCCGACGGCTGCGGGTTAGCCGCGCCGCAGGTCGGCGTGCTTCGCCGTGTGATAGTTATGGACTGCAGCGAGGAGCGCAGCAGCCTCATCGAGGCTATCAATCCCGAGATCGTCTATACGGAAGGCGAGCAGGGGGGGATGGAGGGCTGCCTCTCTTTCCCCGAGCAGCAGGGGTACGTCATCAGGCCGAATATCGCGGTAATGCGCGCATATGACAGAAACGGGAAACAGTTCGAGCTTCGCGGAGAAGGTTTGCTTGCGAGGGCAATGCTCCATGAATGCGATCATCTCGACGGTTTGGTCTATAAAAGGCTCGTGATCCCCACTCCCGAGGATTACAAAGAGGACGACGAATGAGGATAGCTTTTCTCGGAACGCCAGGATTTGCGCTTCCGTCTCTGAAAATGCTTTATAACGAAGGGCACGAGCTCGCGGTATTCACTCAGCCGGACAGGCCGAGGGACAGAGGGCACGGTATTTCCATGCCTCCCGTAAAGGAGCTTGCGCTTTCGCTCGGCCTTCCCGTTTTTCAATTCGAACGGATCAGAAACGAAGAAGGCGTTTCCGCACTCAAAGGGTTCGGACCCGATCTCATGGTCACCGCCGCTTTCGGGCAGATACTCTCCGAAGAAAACCTCGCGCTCCCGCTTTACGGATGCATCAACGTACACGGCAGTCTTCTTCCGAAATACAGAGGCGCAGCTCCAATACAGTGGGCGATCATAAACGGCGAAAAGAAGACAGGCGTGACCTCCATGATGACCGACGTCGGCCTTGATACCGGCGATATTCTCCTGTCTCGCGAGACCGAAATAGGCGAAGACGAGACCTCCGGAGAGCTTTACGAAAGGCTGTCGGTCATGGGGGCCGAGCTTCTTAAGGATACTATCTCTCTGCTCGAAGCAGGGAAGCTCGAACGCACTCCTCAGACAGAATCAGAAGCCACAAAATGCGGCGTGATCAAAAAATACATGGCAGAGATAGATTTTTCAAAGCCTGCCGCAAAGGTGCACGATCTCATTCGCGGGATGAACCCCGCGCCGATCGCTTTTACAAAGCTCGACGGACAGCCGGTCAAGATCTATTCGAGCAGAAAGACTGTGATCCCCGCATTCGATCATCCCGATTCCGTCCCGGGCGAATGCGTCGTTGCGGATCCCAAACGCGGCCTTTTCGTCAGATGCGGAGACGGCGTTCTGGAGATAACCTGTCTGCAGTTTGCCGGAAAAAAGCCGATGGATGCGAAAAGCGCTCTCAATTCAAGGAAAATGCTCGGAAAGGTGCTCGGCGAATGACGGGGGAGAGAGCGGCCTTGAACGTCCTTCTCAAGGTCACAAACGAGGATGCTTATTTGAATCTCGCTCTGAAGGACGGCCTGTCCGGCGTTGACAGGCGCTCAGTGCCGAGATTGACAGCGCTTCTTTATACGGCGCTGGAGAAGCTCTCGTTCTGCGATTACTATATCGGTAAGTACGCGAAGGGCAGGATACATTCATCCGTAAGAGGGATACTCAGGCTCGCCTTGACTGAACTGTTCTTTATGGACACGCCCGATCACGCCGTATGTAAAAAGTACGTCGATCTCACCGAAGAGATCGGTAAAGCCAAGCTCAAGGGATACGTCAACGGCGTACTTCGCTCGATCGCAAGGGACATTCGGAGCGGCAGTCTGCCGCCGCTTCCGGAGGATACCGCCGAAAGACTTAACGTGATCTCCGGATATCCGCCGTTTCTGATCGACGAGTACGTCCGAAAGTACGGCGCGTCCTTTACCGAAGAAATGCTGTCGTGCAGTCTTCGCGGGATGTCTCTGCGTGCTGTCAAGCCCATGACTTCGGACGAGCTTATAAAGCGGCTCAGCGGCTCCGGCTTTTACGCCGAGCGGAGCGTGCTCGCGGAGGATATAGTAAAAGTTTCCTCCTATAACGGCGACGTTGCCGAAGACGAGTTGTTTAAAACCGGCCTTATGACCGTTCAGTCCGAAAGCGCCGCTCTCGCATGCGTATGTCTCGATCCCAAGCCCGGCATGAATGTGCTCGACGCATGCTCTGCGCCGGGAGGGAAGACCGCTTATATCTTCGATCTGATGGGCCGCAGCGGCTCCCTCAGCGCTTGGGAGGTGCATCCTCACCGTGCGGAACTTACCGCGAACACCATGTCAAGGCTCCGCATAAGCGGCGTTAAATGCGAAGTCAGGGACGCTTCCGTATTCGACGGCGAGCTTTCGGAGAGTTTCGACAGGATACTTTGCGACGTGCCCTGCTCCGGTCTGGGCGGAGGCTCGAAACCGGATGCGAGGCTGAGAAGGACCGAAGAGAGCATACGAAAGCTTTCTCTCGTTCAGTACTCGATACTCGATACCTGTTCGGGATATCTCAAACCGGGCGGTATTATGGTCTATTCCACGTGCACCATTTCCGAAACGGAGAACGAAAGCGTCGTATCGCGATTCCTCTCGGAGCACGGCGATTTCGAACCCGCTCCCTTTACGGAGCTCCTGCCTGACAGGCTTCGTGATAGAGCGGCGAACGGACGGCTTACGCTGTTCCCCAACCTCGATGAGACCGAGGGGTTCTTCATAGCAAGGTTCAGAAGAAAGGCTTGAACAATGACAAACGAATTGGCCTCAATGGAATTGAACGACGTGCTTGAGCTTTTGAAGGAGACCGGAGAGCCTTCCTTCAGAGCAAAGCAGGTCCACGAATGGCTCAGGAAGGGTATTCGTCCGGATGCTATGAACAACATCCCGAAAAGCCTTCGTGAGAAGCTGAGCCTGATCCCATTCGGCGGGGCCGAGATAATAGAAGTCAAGCATTCCAAACGGGATGAGACAATGAAGTTTTTGTACCGGCTCGACGACGGGAATATCGTCGAAGGCGTGCTTATGAGCTATTCGTACGGCAACACGCTGTGTATCTCGAGCCAGGTCGGATGCCGTATGGGATGCGCCTTCTGCGCTTCGACTCTGAACGGCAAGATACGAGATCTGACTTCGGGAGAGATGCTCTCCGAGGTCACTTCCGTCGAAAGGATGTTCCCGCCCAACGACGCGAAAAAGCGTGCGGTCACAAATATTGTCATGATGGGATGCGGAGAACCGCTCGACAACTACGATA
>JAEEGL010433551.1_pt1 | contig 13865 bp, 12 predicted proteins | sample 9134231 | NCBI WGS metagenome assembly JAEEGL01 (sample SAMN16246548, study PRJNA631951) | gut metagenome | biome: gut microbiome; feature: rumen; material: fiber-attached | host: Bos | place: Iran: Karaj | collected 2018-10
CTCCACGTAGCGCTCGTCGATATACTGGCGGACGTCATCCGCCAGCCCCTTCGAGAGCTCATAGGCCTTCCGGTCGAAGACCACGAGTTTCACCAGCATCTCATGGTTCTCCAGGAACGCAGAAATCTCCCGGAGCGCGATGCGCAAGGCCGCATCCTTCGGAAATCCGTAATTGCCCGTGGAAAGGAGCGGGAAGGCGATGCTCTCACACTCGTTCTCCTCCGCGATGGCGAGGGACTTCCGGTAGCACAAGGCCAGAACCTCCAGCTCCCCCTGCTTGCCGTCCTGCCAGATCGGCCCGACGGTGTGGATGATGATCTTCGCCGGCATCGCGAAGGCCGGCGTCGCCGCGGCGTCTCCCCGGGCGATCTCACCGATTAGCTGCCTCGCCTCCAGGAGAGCCTTCTCCCCCGCGGCCCGGTAGATCGCGGTGTCCGTCCCCGAGCCGCACACCGGCTTCGGGTTGGCCGAATTGACGATCGCATCCGTCCGCACTCTGGCGATATCATCTCTTATGATCTCAAAAGGCATATCATTTCCTCCGTTCCAACAGTATTCTTCTCACAGTCCCCATTTCCATCAATTATACCAGATCCCTCCGGAAATGAGGAAAAATCTTTCTGAAATTGTATCTTCCATTTTCGAAAGAAGTGTGGTATATTATATCTCGCATGGAGTTATAGCTCAGCTGGGAGAGCACTTGCTTGACGTGTAAGGGGTCACAGGTTCGAGTCCTGTTAGCTCCACGAAGAGGCATCTTAGAGATGCCTCTTTTGCTTTTTCAGGATGTTTCGCTCTGCTCCATTCCGCGCTTTTTTCCTCTTTCTATGGACGAACCGCAGAAAAGGGACTACAATAACGATATAAGAACCTTTACGAATGGGGGCTTTTCCGATGAAACCAGTGATCATCACCGCAGACAGCACGGTCGACCTCTCTCAGGAGCTGATCGACCGCTACGATATCCGCATCATTCCTCTCACCATCCAGCTGGGAGACGAGTCCTTCCTGGACGGCCTGCAGTTTACACCCGCGGACATGTACGCCCGCTACCACAAGGACGGGCTCCTGCCGAAGACCTCCGCGCCGAACACCCGGGACTTTGTGCATTTCTTCCGTCCTCTCCTGGAGGCCGGCTATGAGATCGTGCACCTCGATATCAGCTCCGAGCTGTCGAACTCCTTCAACGCCGCGCGGCTGGCCGTGCAGGACCTGGAGGGCGTCTATCTCGTGGACAGCCGCATGCTCTCCACGGGCATCGGCCTGCTGGCCATCGAAGGAGCCGAGTGCCGCGACCGGGGCATGAGCGCCGCGGATATCGCCGCGCACCTGACCTCTCTCACCGGCAAGGTCTCCACCAGCTTCGTCCTCGACACCCTGGAATTCATGTGGAAGGGCGGCCGCTGCACGGGCGTCGCCGCTCTCGGAGCGAACCTGCTCAAGATCAAGCCCGCCCTCGAGATGCATGACGGCCGGCTCATGATTTATAAGAAATACCGCGGGCGCACCGAGAAGGTCTACCGCCAGTACATCTCCGAGCGGCTGGCCGGCAAGTCCATCCGCCCCGGCCACATCTTCCTCACCGAATCCGGTGAGATCGATCCCGCCGTCGTCGAGGAGCTGACCGCATACGTGAAGGAACTCTCCGGCGCGAAGGAAGTGCACCACACCATCGCGGGCTGCACGATCTCCTCGCACTGCGGCCCCCGCTGCCTGGGCGTCCTCTTCATCGAAGAATAACTGCATATCATGAAACACCAGAAGGGCACGGATCACTCCGTGCCCTTCTTCTGCATCTCTTCGGTTTTCTTCACAAATCTCCGGTAATCCGCCCGGCAGTCCGGGCAGAAGCAGTCTTCCCTGCCTTCCTCCTGCGCTCTCGCCGCGAGAAGCTTCTCGAGCGTCCCCGTCTGGCGCATCGAACAGCCCGGCCGGCTGCAGTGCGGACCGTGGTCCTCCACGACTCCGGCTCTGTTCCGGTCTGCGGCCATGCCGCACATATGCCCGATCTCATGCCGCAGCGTCCGCCGCAGACAGAAGAAGCGCTCCTCCTCCGTAAGCCCCCGGAACCTTGCGAAGCTCTGCACGCTCACCCGTTTCCCGGTACTCGCGGCCCCGAAGCACCACGAAAGCCTCAGGCTCGACAGCCGCAGGTCATCCCCGAGGAAAAGCAGCCAGATCCCCGTGGGGTCCAGCCTTCTCGTATCCGCGACCAGAAGCCGCATCAGAAGGCTCGCGTCGCGCTTGCCGTCCTCCGCCGGAACTTTCTCAAGAACCGCCTCCACATCCGGCACCGCATACCGCACCCGGCTCCGATGTCCCGCGACACGCACCTCGCACCCCGGAAACACCGCCGGAAGCTCCCTCGCGGCCCGCAGGATCATCTCTCGCTCCTCTTCAAGCACACTCTCTGCGAGGAGCAGATACACCGGAATCATCCCTGCGCGTCCGTCCCCTGCGCATCGTCACCGCGCATGCCGGCAAACGGATCATCGTAGCCGCTCTCGGCCACCTCCGCCTCGGTCGCCGCATCCTTGGCAAATGACTGCACATAGGGATCATCGGCTGCTGCCGGAGCCGCCGCTGCCGCAGGAATCTCCGAGACCGCCTGCTCCGCAGGTTTCTTGCGTCCCGCGAAGAAAAGCACCACCAGAAGCACACCGATCGCGAGGCAGGCCACGGTCTCAAGGACCAGTGCCGTTCTCGAAGACGTGCAGTCGATCTGGTAATAGTGCACCGCGAAGTTCGTCCCGTCCACGCCGACCGCCGTCAATAACTGGTCATAATACGTCTTCAGCTCGCCGCCCACGGTCTCAAGCGTGCCCTCGAGGTGCACCTTGTCCTTCGTCAGCTCATCTGTCTTGCCGTCGATATAATCCCACGTCTGATCGACCAGGTCCTCCACGGGCTTCGCCTTCTTGCCGGGAACGCCCACCGCGATCATCGAGCCGTCATCCAGCCAGACCACATAATGCACGTCCTTGCCGGTCGTAATACCGTTCCATTTATGCGTCGTCTCCGCGAAATCACCAATTACCGCGTCAACTTCCACGCTCATTCTCTGGCCCTTATAATCCTCGATATTGCCCGCGGCCACGACCATATTGATATCCGTCGATTTGCCGGACAGCATATAGTTGCCGTACTCCATCAGCATATACACGCCGATGATCGTGAGCAGAATACCGAATACCAGCATGACCCAATTCGTGTTTTTCTTCTGTTTCATCTCTGTCTCCCTTACTGTCACCGCCTCCCGGCGGGAGGCAAGATATCCGGACCAAAGTCTAGATTCATCTCTTATCATATCAGATCGAAGTCAAATGTGCAAAATATATCATGATGATATTTCATTTCCCGGACATACAGACAGCCCGCCGCCATGTCTCCACAGCGACGGGCCGTATATACTGTCTGCCGGATATTTGTGCTTTACTCTCTCCGGAGCGCCTCGATCGGGTTCAGCTTCGAAGCCTTCACCGCGGGAAGCAGGCCGAAGACGAGGCCGATGATCATCGAGAACGCCGTCGCCGCGATGATCGCGGGCATACTGACTGCCGTCGGTATCCCCATAAAGCTGGATATCAGCTTGGCCATGACGATGCCTCCGCCGACGCCGAGCAGGCCGCCGATCGTCGTGAGCACCGAAGCCTCCGTCAGGAACTGCCCGAGGATCCGGCTGCGTCTCGCGCCGATGGCCTTCTTCAGGCCGATCTCACGCGTACGCTCCGTGACCGACACCAGCATGATGTTCATGACGCCGATACCGCCGACCAGAAGCGAGATGCTGGCGATCCAGAGCAGCTGCTGGCTGGTGGAATTGGTGATCTGCTGAAGCTGCTGCGCGTCCTCCATCAGGTTGCGCCCCCGGTAGGAGATCTGCTGGCCCTCCTGAAGCTCTCTGGGAATGAGATTGGCCGTCAGCACCTCTCCTGCCTTCTGAGACACCTTTGCCATGTCATCCGTGCTCTTCGCCTGGATGGCCACGCTGTAGGGCTCATCGTACTTGTAGATGACCGACCAGGCCGCGTTGGTGATAAACAGATTGCCGCCGTTGGTCTGCGCATACATGTAATAATCCTGCATCGACTCGATGACCGGCTGGAAGTCCGAGCGCATCGAGACAACGCCGATGACCGTATAAGGCTCGCCCTTGATCTCCAGCACCTCGCCCAGCGGGTTCCCGCCCGAGAAGATGCTGGACGCGGCCTTCTGGTCCAGAATCACATTCTTGGAGCAGTGGCTGTAATCATCCGCGGTGAAGCCGCGGCCGTAGATCACCTCGTAGCCGTAGATATCCATGTAATGCGAGTCAATTCCATAGATACCTCCGTTAAACGCGGTATTCTTGTAATACACGCCTTCCGTGTAATTGCGGCTCGTGAAGAGGCTCGCGTCCGCGGCCCCGTCCATATGCGACAGGTAATTGCGCATCACTTCCGTGACCGGCTTGATCCCCTCCGGGATCTGCGTCCACTCGAACTCCATCTGATAATCATTCTGGAATACCGAGACAACCACCGCGTTGTTGCCCGCGCCGATCAGGTTCTGCTTGATCTGCTCGTTGGTTCCCTTGATCGTCGAGACGATCGTGATGATCGAGGCGATGCCGATGATGATGCCCAGCATCGTCAGGAAGGACCGCATCTTATGCTGCCAGATCCCCTGGAAGGAAAGCCGGATATTCTCTTTCATACTCTCTCCCTCCTCTTACTGGTACAGCTCGGAGATCTCTGCGTCCTGGGTCTTCGCCCCTTCGCGCACGCTCCGTCCGTACGGAAATGCAATCTTATCTTCCATCGTCAGGCCGCTTAAGATCTGCGTGTAAGAGCCCCAGACCGACTTGCCGGTCGCGACATACCGCTTCTCCAGCAGCCCGTCCTCGCCCTTGACGAAGACATAACTGCGCCCGTTCTCCTCTCGCAGGAACGGATTCTCCAGGTAGACGCCCGTCTCGCCCTGCTGCGCCTGGTTCACGAAGGAGACCGACACCATCTCATACTCCCGCAGATTCATCTGGTCCTCGATGCGGATGGTCACGCCATAGTTCGAGATGTTATTGTTGCCGTCGCCCCAGTAGCCGCCGTTCTCCGTCGGCACGTCTGAGACCGCTTCCACGGTGCCCATGCCGCTCTCGCCGGTCTCCCAGGAATTGATCATCACCATGTCGCCGATATGAACCGATTCACGGTTGAATTCGCCGACCGAAGCCTCCACAAGGTAGCCGCCGCCGGCAGAAACCATGATCAGCGGCTGATTCTCCATGCGGGCGGTCTCCTCGTCCAGCACCGTCATCACCCGGCCGTCCATCTCTGCGCGGATCTCGCCGGTTTCCAGTTCATTCTGCATCCGCTCGAGCTCCACCTTGTCCAGCCTCTGCTTCAGGTCCAGATCCCGGATCTTCTTCTGGAGGTCACTCTTCATCTGCGCGATCTCCTCGGCCGTATACCCGGAAGAATCATCCTCCCACGGGTCCTCCGAAGTCTCTTCCTCCGGCGGAAGATAGATATGGTCCGGCTCGAAGATCGTAAAGGAGATGCTGTCATCGTCCTCGCGGGTAAATGTCATCCCCCACTGCTTCAGGACCTCTCCGTCCAGCGCGTTCTCTTCACGCACCTGGAAGATCGCCCAGCACTGGCCCATATCGGTCTTGATCACTCCGGCGCGCTGCTTCGTGGTCGGATGCGGCAGCGTCTGCGTGTGAGTCTCATCGGGCTCAGTTTCCGATTCCGACTCGGATTCCGTCTCGGTCTCGGTCTCAGTCTCCGTCTCGGTCTCCGACTCACTCTCGGTCTCCGTCTCCGCGTCCGGAATCTCCTCTTCCTTCGTCTTCAGCAGCTTCTCCATCCAGGCCATCGTATATTCCACCGGCTCCTGGCAGACGATGACATAAGGATCATCCTCCGTCCCCTTGGACTCATCCACGATGTAAGGCAGAAGATCCTCGTCGATGGGATGCAGCTCCTTCGGCTCCGGTTCCGGCTTCGGCTTCGGGGGAACGTAGGGCTTCATCCGCGACACCTCGGCCAGCTCCTTCTTGGCAGCCTTCATGTCCAGATCGTTCTGGGTCACCTCCAGCTCCTTGCGCTGCACCTCGATGTCCGTCAGAGTCGTATCAAATTTGATCAGCGGCGTTCCTTCCTCCACGTCCTGGCCTTCCTGCACCAGGACCTCCGTCACCTGCATGGTGCTCGAGAGGTAGATCGCCTGCATGCGGTCATAACGGACCGATCCGTAGGACTCCATCTGGTCGCCCCAGTAGGAATCCATGGCCACGTTCATCACGTCATAGACCTTCACCGCGCCTCCGCGGCTTCCCAGGTATTTCAAGGTTCCCAGCACGCCTCCCGCGACCAGGGCCGCGATCAGCACGCCGATCAGGATTCGTTTCAACGTCTTATTCACAGGCCTTCCTCCTCCCTTCTCTCAGAAGTCAGAACACCGTCCCGGATATACATGATCTTCTTCGCACGCTTCGCGATCGCAGGCTCATGCGTGATCATGATGATCGTGGTTCCGTTTGCGTTGAGTTCATCAAAGATATCCATGATCTGCGATCCGGACACCGTATCCAGCGCGCCCGTCGGCTCATCCGCCAGCAGCAGGGCCGGCTTCGTGATCATGGCTCTCGCGATCGCGACTCTCTGGCACATACCGCCCGAGAGCTGGCTGGGCAGAGACTTCTCATACCCCGCCAGGCCGACACTGGCCATCGCCTCGTCCGCCCTCGCGAGCCGTTCCTTCTTGTTCACTCCCGCATAGAGAAGCGGCAGCGCGATGTTCTCACGCGCGTTCATCTTCGGGAGCAGATAATAATTCTGGAAGACAAATCCGATCTTCTCGTTGCGCACCTTCGCCAGTTCCTTGTCCGAAGAATTCGCGTGAGAGACCCCCTCCAGCAGATACTCGCCGGAGGTCGGAATATCCAGAAATCCCAGCAGGTTCATCAAGGTCGTCTTGCCGGAGCCGGAGGGACCCATGATCGCCAGGTATTCGCCCTGTTCCACGTTAAGGTCCACATCCTTGAGCACCCGCATGACCTCCCGGCCCTGGGGATAATCCTTACAGATCTTTTTCAGTTCCACCAGCATGATCAGCCCTCCGCGTCAGGAAGCAGTTCCGGGACCGTCCCGCCTTCGAAGCTGTTCTCCCCGCCCTCGCCGGAGAAATCATCCATGCCTTCTCCTTCAAAGTCCTTATCGGGTACGACATCTCCCTCGAAGTTCTCAAACTCCCCTTCTTCTCCCTCGAAGTTCATCTCACCGGTCTCCCCGCCGTCCATTCCGGTCTGGTTCTCCGGGTCAAACTCCTCCATGCCGGAAGTCGTCGCCTGCTCGAACACCTCTTCGTCATAATAGACCAGAGCCATGCCCTCCCGCAGGTCCTTCTCCGGCCAGGCCACATAATCCGACTCAGACAGACCCTCTGTAATCTCGGTCTTGCCCTCGCTGTCATTATGCTCGCCCGTGGTCACCGCGCGCTTCTCCAGCGTGCTCGAAGACGAAGCCGCCCAGACATACGTCTGGTCGCCTTCCTTGACCAGGTAGCCGTCATTTAACCAGACCCCCTGCGCCTGTCCCTGGCCGTAATCCGGCTCGATGTAGACATGCTGCCCGAGAATCAGGCCTTCGGTCTCATTTAACGTGATAAACATCGGATAGCTGCTGGACATGGTCATCTCCGAGTTGCCGCCCCCGTCATAGATCATCTGGTTCTGGTTCGAATTCGCCGGATCCTCCCAGTTGATCATCTCCACGACACCGCTCCAGCACTGCTTCGGATCGATTCTGGAGCGCACCACCACAGGAGTGCCCTCCATCAGCTCCATCCGGTTGTTCTCATTGATCGTGCCCTTCACCCGGAACGACCCGCTCTCGACGATGGTCATAAACGGCAGTGCATTGCCGTAATTGTCCGTTCCGCCGTTCTCGTTGATGGCCTGCACCCGTCCGGTGATCGGCGAAGTCACCTCGTTGCTGTCGAGGGTATTCTTCATGTTCTCGAGCTCCGTCTCCTTGACCTTCAGGTTGTACTCCGCTTCCTTGCGGTCAAGCTCCAGGCTCTGGATCTGGATCGTGTAAGACAAGCGATCCGAAGAAGAAGCCTTCTTGCGCTCCTTCTCAAGCTCTGCGATCTGGTCCCCGTAGGAAGCGATCTCATTCTTCTTCTGTTCGATCTCGAGCTCCGCCTTCTGGATCGTCAGGCTCAGGTTCTCCTTATCGTACGTGAAGAGCACATCGCCCTCCTGCACCTCGTCGCCCACCTGCACCTTGATCTCCTCGATGGTCTTGGTGTCATCCTTCGGGATAGCGGTCTCACTCTGCGACACAACCACGCCCCCAAAGCGGCTGGCCAGGCCCACATCCGTGCCCATCAGCATCGAAACCGACTGTACAGACACCTTGTGATCCTCTTCCTTCGCGCAGCCGGCCGCCGTCAGGCACAGCACGGCCCCGAGCACCAGAAGAAGCGCTCTCTGTCTCATCCTTTTCATAAACGTGATTCTACTCCTTTCACATTCATCTGTGCACTTCTGCACATATATCATACCCATTATACTAATACATGGTTGCAAATTCATCCTGCTTCATCAATTTTTAAGGAAATTTTTTTCTGGTCTCCCCCTTTTCTCCGCGATCTGTTATAATGCTTTTTAAGAAATTTATTTTCATCCGGATAATTTTTTATAACCGTCCGGAGAATCGCCCGCACGGGAGGAGGATTCTATGGATCTGCTCAAACTCGCAATCGTTTTTGCCATCATGATCGGCCTCGTAGCCTGGCAGAAGAAACTCTGGCTGGCAGCCCTGGCGGCCTCCGTCAGCTGCTTCCTGCTCTATCAGATACCGGTCGTCGACGGCCTGAAAGAAGTCTGGAAATCCGTCTCTGCCTGGTCCACGATCCAGCTGCTGCTCCTGACCTACGTCATCGCCTTCCTGCAGAGCATGATCAAGGAAAAACGCGGCGTGGACCGCTCCCAGCGCGCCCTGACCGACCTCTTCCACAACAACTGGGTGACCTGCACGGTCGCGCCCTTCGTCGTGGGTCTTCTGCCCACCGCGCCGGCCGTCTTCTTCGCCGGAGACATCATCGATGACTGCGTCGGGGACCGCCTCTCGCCTTCCCAGAAGGCAACCGCGGCCTCCTTCTTCCGCCATATATCCGAGGCGTTTCTGCCCACCTACTCGGCGATCCTGACGGCTCTGGCCCTCACCGGGATCTCCGCCGGCCCCTTCGTGCTCGGCATGCTCCCGATGATGATCCTCATGGTCCTGATCGGCTGCTTCTTCCTCTACCGCGGGCGCGTCCCCTTCAAGGCCGAAGGCGAGCCCTCCGATCACAAGATGCGGGACCTGAAGGACTTCGTCCTGGGCCTCTGGCCCCTGATCGTGGCCATCATCCTGGTGGTCGCCTTCAACCTCAACGTCCTCTTATCCATCGTGATCGTCACCGTGGCCTACTTCCTTCTGGACCGCTTCGCTCCCAAGACAGTGCTGCCCTACTTCAAGAGCTCCTTCCAGCTCAAGATCTTCGCGAACACCGTATCCATCTACATCTTCAAGGGCGCCCTGACCGCCAGCGGCATGATCCACAAGCTTCCCGGCTTCTTCGAAGGCCTTCCGATCCCCGCCTTCCTGATCTTCGCCCTCTTATGCTTCGTGGGCACGGTCATCGCGGGCTCCCAGGCCATCACGACGACCATGGTCCCCGTGGCATTTGCCTCCATCCCCGGTGCGGGACTTCCCCTGCTCTGCCTGCTGATGTGCTTCATCTACGCGGCCATGCAGATCTCCCCCACCCACGTGTGCCTCTCGCTCTCCTGCGACCACTTCGGCGCATCCTTAGGACAGCTCATCAAGCACACCATACCGATCATCCTCGTATTTCTCATCATGGTCGTCCTCTACTACGTCGGCTGGACCGCCCTGATCGGATGATCCTCCGGACATTTCCAAGATCGCAGAAAGAGCGCGTGAAAACTTCATTTCACGCGCTCCTTTCATCTCTCATGCGTCGCGGGCCCCGCAGGGAAGCCCTCCGTACGCTCCTCACATCAGTCGATATGAATCGCCGTGCCCGTCGGCACATTGTCATAGATCCACTTCGCATTCTCGATCGCAAGCCGCACACAGCCCAGCGACAGGCTCATCCCGAGCCGCGAATCCACCGGCTTCCCGCTCTTGTTATAGAGCGTCGAGTGGAAGAGATAATTGCCCTTGATCTGCGTCCACCAGTAGAGGCGGATCGTCTTGTCGTGGTCAAAGTAAGTACCCCGCGAACCCACGCGGAAATTCCCCTTGATCGTCGGCGTCCGCGGCGCTCCCGTCGTGCAGTCCCAGTAGTGGATCATCGTCCAGCTGCCCTTCTTGCCCTGGAAGATGCCTACCTTATGCGTGTAGGTGTTGACCATGATGAAATACTTGCGGGTGCTCGAATACGACTGCGCCTTGCGCATCATGCTCACCATATCTGGATCCAGCATGCGCCCCTTCTTGTCGACCACGTAGACGCCGATCTCCGTGTCAACCGCCATCTTGCCGGTCTCCGGGTAGAAATAATACCAGTCATCCTCGATCTCAGTCCAGCCCGTCTGCATCCGGCCGTTCTCCTTCAGGTAGTACCAGTCATCACCCTCCTGCCGCCAGCCCGTGAGCATCTGGCCGTCCTCCTGCAGAAAATACCGGAATCCGTCCACCTCGATCCAGCCGGTCTGCAGCTTCCCGTCCTCCGAGAAATAATACCAGGAACCGTCGGTCTCGGCCCAGCCCGTGTCAGCCTTGCCGCTGTCGCGGAAATGATACTTCGACCCGTTGTACTCGAACCACCCCGTCTGGGGCTGGCCGTTGCTCTTCAGGTAATACCAGGCGCCCTCGTACGAGATCCAGGTATCATGACGCATCTTGCCGCCCTCGCTCAGGTAATACCATGCATCACCGACCTGCTGCCAGCCGCCGCGGCACATCTTCCCGCTCTCGCGGAAATAATACCAGTCCTCGCCGTCCTGCAGCCACGAGCCGTGCCTCATCTTCCCGTTCGCGTTCAGATAATACCAGTCCTCGCCGTCCTGCAGCCACGCACTGTGCCTCATCTTCCCGTTCGCGTTCAGATAATACCAGTCCTCACCGTCCTGCAGCCACGAGCCGTGCCTCATCTTCCCGTTCGCATTCAGATAATACCAGTCCTCGCCATCCTGCAGCCAGCCCGTCACCATACGGCCGTCCGAAGCCAGATAATACCACTCACCGTTCACCTCGGCCCAGCCGCTCACCGGCCTGCCCTCCGCGTCCAGCAGATACCAGGTCCCATCCTGCTCCTTCCATGTCTCCCCCGCCGCGCGGGCCGTCCCGCCCTGCACGAGCACAAGGCACAGAAGAGCGGCCAAGAAAAGTCCGGCTACTTGAAGTCGATGTTTCATTCTCGTCCCTCCCGAAAAATCGATAACTCATTATACCATCGAATCCGTCGCTCTGTAAAGAAACAGACAGAACAAAAGGCGTCTTCCGAAGAAGACGCCTCACAGATCCCTTCCTCAGGCCTCAGCGGTCTCTCCCTTCCGGCCCGTCAGTGCAAATCCCGCCGTAACCGCCACCATATACACCGCAAGGATCGCGATACACGGCAGCATATACAGGAACGGCAGCGGAATCCAGCGATGGAAGATCTCCAGGAGCCCATTGCCCTCTGTCTCCATCAGATAGAAATAATTGGCCTTCGGATTCAGGCCCGTCGAACGCATCAGCACATCGATGCCGAAGATCACCACCGCGATCAGGAAAAACGTCAGAATCGTCTTCGGCAGGTCGCGGAACTTCGGCCGGTACAGCCCCAGCGTCACAATCGCCAGCGCCTCGATGATAATCATAAAATGCGTCCCGTAATACCCCAGCATCCGCGGCAGGAAGATCGAATATCCCGAGAATCCCAGCCCCGGCATCACAAGCGCCATCAGCGCCCCCAGCGGCCCGATAAAGAACGAAAAGCTCATCAGCGGCCGGCTGTCCGTCAGCACCGCGATCGGAATCAGGATCATATTGATATTGCACACATGCAGCGGCAGCTCGCTCCACCACGAGAATCCGCCCATCACCGCATACGCGCGGTCATACTCCGCATCGATGGACAGCTGGTACTTATACACAAAGAATCCGATCAGCGTCAGCACACAGACCGCCGCCAGCACCCGCCGGCGCACCGGATCCGGCTTCTTCCGCAGCCACACACTTCCCAGCACCAGCACCAGCGCAAAGAACGCCATGCAGACCAGAAACAGGCCGTTAAACGGCCGCATGATAAAAAAACCACTCCCTTGACTCATCTCCAAAACCTCCCAGTCCTTAATGCTCTCTCTTCAGCAGCCTCTCCGGCCCAAGCAGTCGCGCAGCCTGCACCGCCGCCTCTCCGACCGCAAACGCCACCGGAATATCAATCAGCACATGCTGCTTCACGAACAAGATGCTCAGGCACGTCAGCACCACAGACACCCCGTTCAGCCGCCGGTACCACCGCGGGATGATCCGGCTCCCGAAGCACCCCCGCCAGCACAGATACGTGATCAGCACATGAAGCGACGGGCACAGATTCGTCGGCTCATCCATCGTATAAATCCACGCAAGGGCCCGCGAGAACACGTCGCTCCCCGTCACCTCCGGCCGCGTCATCGTCCCCGGATAAATGACCAGGATCAGGAACGCAAGCACCATGGCAATCACATAAATACACAGAAAATGAACCGACCGCTCCTTACTCTCCGACAGGATCCACAGCCCGCTTGCCGCCCACAGCGCAAACACCGCCACATAGGCGACAATCCACGCCGGCACCAGCGGAATCAGCTCATCAAACGGCCCCTCAAGCAGGTGAAGCTCCCTTCCCGCCGTGAGCACCCTCGCCCCGTAATAAGACAGCAGCTGCACCGTGAGCCCGGCCGCAAAACAAGCCCAACCATAGCCGGGCACCCACGCCCAGACCGGCTTGCCGCGCCCCGGCCCGCCCCCTCCCCGAGGAGGCTCCGATCTTCTCTCATCCGTCATCTCAACACCAGAAAGACGCAGCTCACCCACGCCCTTCATCCTTTCCGCATGCTCCCACCGCATACATCTTCCAATATTTTCGACTAGTTTACCACACTCCCGCCCCACCTTCAAGAAAGACACGAAAGGACTGTCACAAAGGCAGATTTGTAAAATCCCTGTAAAATCACCTCAGACCCGCACGACTTTAAAATGCACCATGGACTTTTCGACGAGCCCTCCCCAGGAGAAAAGGAAAGACATGGTGATAGTAATGATGGATGACTCCTTCTCGGCCAGCATCAATCTTCTCCACTCACACAGACAACTTCTCCTCATTAATGGATGACTCCTCCTCGCCCTGGCATCACTCTTCTCCACTCATGCAGACAACTTCTTCTCATTGATGGATGACTCCCGCTCTCCCTACCATCACTCTTCTCCACTCACGCAAGCAGTTTCTCCTCATTAATGGATGACTCCCGCTCGCCCCAGCATTGCTCTTCCCCACTCACACAAGCAACTTCTCCTCATTAATGGATGACTTCCGCCAGAACTCCCTCCGCGACTCCCTGAGCCAGGGAATATGACAAATGCTTCCCTTTCCCCTCTTCGAATCACAGAACCAGGGGATATGGCAAGCGAATCCCAGACTGGCAGAACCCTCGCCGCGGAGTGTGCTCTTTTGAGGGCCGTTTCCAGGCCCGATAAAAGAGACACGGAGCACGCAAGCGAACCCCGGACTCGCACGACGAGAATGCAGCCGCAGACTGCAGGAGTCAACCCCCAAGGCGGAGCACAAAATGTTCTCGGGACCGTTACCGAGTGCCGGCACTTAGCGTGGCGAGCGACGCA
>JAEEGL010696769.1_pt1 | contig 13865 bp, 8 predicted proteins | sample 9134231 | NCBI WGS metagenome assembly JAEEGL01 (sample SAMN16246548, study PRJNA631951) | gut metagenome | biome: gut microbiome; feature: rumen; material: fiber-attached | host: Bos | place: Iran: Karaj | collected 2018-10
GGGGATTGGGCCCAATCCCCAATCCCCAATCCCCAATCCCCAATTCCCAATCTTTTAAGAGTTTAATTTTTTTTGAAATTGGTAAATGATATATGCATTGTTTAAAAATTATAAATTTAACAATTAATTATTTAATACAAAAGTTTATGTATTTGGAAACAAAAATTCATAAATCATGAGGACAAAAAATCTATAAATGACACCTGCATTTATGTATATTAAATTAATTTTTATAATAAAAAATTCTAACAATTAAATGATTATTAATACTCTTTTGTTTTATCTTTATTCATTTTTTTTTTTTTTTGAAGTTAGAATTTTTATTTATTTATTAAAAGTCTTTCAATCAATTTATAAATTTAAAAAATTCAATCAAATGTTAATTTCTTAAACTTTTAAAAGAATATAAAAATTAAAAATATCATTGAATATTAAAAAAGAATTTATTATTTAAATGAATAGATTTCCTTGTATTATTAATATTTAAATTAAATAAAGAAATAATATATATCATAATTAATATCAAAATAAAAAATATTTAAATATTTTCACAAAAATAAATAAATATAAAAATCAAAAAATGTTAACAGATTTTATAAAAATAAATCCTCAAACATCAGAACCTCAAAATTACCAAAAAAAAAATTCCTCAACTTTTTACGATAATTCAGTAAATCTCCCTGTCCCAAAAATTGAGGTGTCGTTAAAAAAAAGGCAAGAAAATTTATCAGACCTTCTTCCAATATTAAAAAATGAATTAAAAACATGTCCTTATGAATCAATAACATCAGAAGTAAAAGAAAATGCATCAATCAATGGAATTAAAAGATCATTTAAAATTAATGGACAAATTCCATCAAAATATTCATCGGAATTAAATGAATTTAAAAATGATTTATTTTCTTCATTAACAAATACAAATTCTTTTTTTGATATAGATGATAATGAATCTTGGAAAATTGAAGAAACTCAAGCAAAAGGACAAAAATTTGAATCACCTAATGTATTTGATATTGAAGGTAATGAAACCATCATTAAATTACCTCAAAAAGATTGTATTATTTTCATTTATGAAAATAATGAACAACTTAATTATTTGATGGATAAAATGAAAAAAATTCCTATTATTTTTGTTTGTAAAACGAATAATTTTTTTCAAAAAAAAAAAGACTTAATTCAAAACGGTAAATTATATGATTATCAACATTATTTTTTTTCAGAAGATGATCAAGCATTTAAAAATTTAAAATTACCAAGAATTATTATTATAAATGAAAAAGGGCAAATATTTGATAATAGAAGTTTAGAAAAATTAAATGAAATTGATTCTCTTGAAAATAATTTATTATATTCTCCAGTTGAAGACGTTGATAATGAATATGAAAATTTAAATTCATGGTGGTTAAATGCTAATAATAAAATTAAAATGGACGTTATTTATAAAATTAATAGACAATTAGATGAGGCTGGGTTCAATAATATTGATTTTGAAATTGATACTTCTTGCAAAATAGATAACAAAGGAATTTATGCTATGAGAGCAATTCCTATTTTTACTGGATGCTTACCAAAAAATAAAGAAAAAGATTTAAAGAAATTTATTGATAGCACTCAAGAAGAAGGGAATTTTGAGAAAATTAAAAATTCGGTGAACTTGATTTAAAAAATATTATTTTCTTTGAATAAAGCAATATTTTTTATTATTTAACAATAACATTTTTTATTCTAAAATTTTATTCACATCATTTTAATGTTAGAAAAATATATAATACATTCATATCTTTTTTGAAAAAGTTAAAAAGTTAATTATGAAAGAATCATTCCTTTTTTAAGCCTAAATGGAAGAAAGGGTTATCCTTTCTCCATCTATTACAAAGAATTTAAAGAGTTAAGAAAAAAAAATAACTTAATTTATAAAATGGTATGAAGATATATAAAAGTATTTTTATTATGATTAATTTTTCATATAATTTCATTACATATAAGAAAAAAAAATTTATAATAATAAAAAATGAATTAATCTAAAATTTTTGAACATTTTCTATATTCATATTTATAAATTTATTTTTTTAATATGTTATTTTATAATTTAATTTTTATTTTTATCAAATGTTTCTTGACATTTCGAACATATTATACTTTTTAATGTTTCAAATTCTCCTAAACTTTCTGATAAATATGATATTTGTTGACTAAATCCTTCAATCGCATCATTTTTTTCATTAATTATTTCATTGAATTTATTTTCTTTTATTTGAAATTCATTTTTTAAATTTGTTATTTTTTTCTCATAATCATTTTTAATTTCTTCTTTTTGAGCATTTATTTCAATTTTCATATCAATATTTTTAATTTTCAAAGAATATCTTTTAATAATATCATTTACTTTCCTATGATATTCTATATTATTATAATTTTTTATTTCTTCTTTTAGAGATTTAAATTCTTTATTTTCATTATTCAAAATTGAATTTTGATTACTTAAAAATTCAGTTATTTCATTATTATTTTTTGTTTGATTTTCTTCTTTTATTGTTTCATGAATAAAAGAGTTATTCATTAATTTCATTCTTAACAAATCATTTTCATTTTGTTGATTATTTAAATTGTTTTGTAATTCTTTTATTTTTGATTCATATTCTAAAAATTTTTTTGAAATCTTATTTTGTTCATCTTTAATTAAGTTTTTACTTTCCATTAATTTATTTAATTTTTCTCTATTTTCTAAAGATTCTTTATAAGAGATTTCTTTGATATTTCTTTCTATTTTTTTTTCAGGTACTATTTTACTAAAAATATATGGATTAAATATTATTAATAGAATTTCTTTGTTTAAGATTGTATTTTTATATAATAAAATTTCTTTTATTTCATTTTGATAATTCATCATTAAATCAATACAATTATTTATTCCATTTAAATATTTAGTTATAAATTCTCCATTTTTTCTTATTTCATCTATTTTATTTTTTTCAATTATTATCTGATTTTTTTCTAAAAAGGAAAATTCTTTTTCATTTGAAATAGAAAATTTAGAAAGAAAATCTTCGTAAATTTTTTTTATTGTTGGAATATCTTTATTAAATAACTTTAAGAGTAACTTAGGATCGTAATTTGTAAAATTTAAATTCTTATAATTTTCAAAATAAGTTTTAGATATTTTAATTGAAACATGAAAAGTCCTATCAGTTAGAATATTAATATTTTTTAAATTATAGATTTTATTAAAATTGAAACAAATAAAAAGTTTTTTGATAAATAAATTTAAAATTGACATTAAATCATATATATATTTAGAATCTATATACGGAATTTCTTCAAAATATTTTGATAATTCAATTATGTATTTGAATATTAATTTAAATAATTCAAAACTTTTAAAAATAAAAACCAAAGAAATATTTTTATATAAAATTAATTTTTGAAGGTTAATATCTTCATTTTTTTCATTTTCAAAAAGAAAAATGATTAATCCAATAAAAATATTTAATGTTCTTAAATATTGTTGTAATAAAATTAAATAAGAAATTATTTTTTCAATAATAAAGGTAGTTTTCTTATCATTTGTTAATAAAATATAAAAATTAAATCTATCTTTAAAATATTCAATAAGATATTCAATATTCTCAGAAATAAGAATTTGTGTAATTTCCAAAATTTTTTGCAGAAATAATTTCTGTCTTTGAAATAATTTATTTTTAATTTTAAAATGTTTTAAAAAATCAAATTCGTAAATCAAATTTGAAAAATTGAAATATTCATTTATATTAGAAATAATCTTTTCTACTTTTTCTTTTTCATTTAACTTTGAAGTTAATTGCTTTTCCATAATTTCATACTCAAATTTTTGATTTGTATATAATCTGGTCAATGTATTAATTTCTTCATCTTTCTTAATAATATTATTCTCTGCAATGTCTTTTAAATTTTGCAAAGTAATATTTTTGTCTTTTAAATTTTTACCTTCTTCAATACTATTTTTTAATTCTTTTTCATTTTTACTTAATTTTTCTTCTAATTCTTCAATCATTTTATTACATTGTTGTTTAATATCAAAAACTTCAACATGACAATCTTCATTTTCTTTAATTTTAATTTCAAGTTCATTTTCTAATATTTTAATTCTTTCTAACATTATTTTATTTTCTTCTTTTATATTTGAACTTGTAAAATATGAAAACATTGAAAAATTATTTTTTTTTGCATTTTCTTTTGTTTCACTTAATTCTTTTTGTAATTGATCATATCTTTTTTTTATATTATCATAATTGACATGAAGTGTATTATTTTCTTCTTCTAAAGAATGATTTTTTGTTTCTAAAACTTGGTTCTTTTCTGCATAATCTTCTTTAGATTTTTTTTCTAATTTTAGAACTTGAGATAATTTTATTAATTTATTTTTCATTTCATTATAATCATTTATTATTTTCTGTAATCCACTTTTTTGTTCTTCACTCATAATAAAACAATTTAAAAAAATAAAAATTATTAAATTATTTCTTCAATTTTTTTTTGAATTAATGGAAGAAAATTTAGAAGACAGAATTTTAAATAATACTTTTTCTAATCGAGAATTAAATACTAGTTTATTATCAGATAATTTTTCAGTTTTTGATTTTCAAGAAAATATAATATTTAGATGTCTAAAATGTCCTTTTATCCCATTAATACAATTAAAAACTGATTCAAAACATTCATATATTTTTTCTTTATGTAGAAAATTTCATTCTTATAAAAAAGAATTGTCAGAATATTTAAAAGAAAATGATAAATCACAATTATATAAAGCACAATGTTGTAAATGTAATGAATTTTTTAATAAAAAAAAAGTTCCTTATTATTATTGTGAAAAATGTAATAAATTTTATTGTGAAATTTGTAAAGAAAAAGATAAATCAACTAATCATGTTCAAATAACTTTACATAAATTTGATTCAATTTGTCCTGAACATGAAGATAAATTTGTAACTTATTGTGAAGTTTGTCAAAAAAATTTATGTATTTATTGTTTAAATGAACATAAACAAAATCATAAATTTACTTCTTTAAGTTCTATTCTATTAAGAAATAAAGATATTCAAAGATTTAATAAACAATTTCAAAAAGCAAATATTCATATTCAAAAAATACAAAATATCAGTGAAAATATTATTAAAGATTTGAAAAAAAAAGTCGATGATATTCAAAAAGCATTTAATTCTTTTAAAGAGAAAAATGAAATGCAATTAAATTTTGCAAAAGGTCTTCTAGACATATTAGAGTTAAAAAATAAAAATAGAGAATTAAATTTTGAAATAATTGATAATATAAAAAGTAATTTTAATTTTAATTATAAAGAAATAGGAGTTAATGAATATGATGATATATTTGTAAAAGCAAATAAATTATTATCTTATTTAAAAAACGCAAATAATTTGATTTTAGGGAATAAAGATAATTTTTTAAAAATGAAAAATTTAAAAACGTTAAATAATGATAAAGATGAAATAAATAAAATAATCCTTTTAGAAAATAATTTAATGGCATCTTGTTCAAATAATTCTTTAATAAGAGTATATGAAACTAATAATTATGATTTAAAATTAACAATAAAAGAACATAATAATTCAGTAAAATATATTTCTAAGATATCAAATGATGAAAATATAAATATTTTAATTTCAGCCTCTTCTGATTGTACTATGAAAATAATAAAATTGAAATCTGATAATGAATATGAAATAATGCAAATATTAACAGGACATGATTGTCAAATTAATAAAGTAATTGAACTTTCAAATTTAAATTTAATTTCATGTTCAATAGATGGTAAATTAAAAATATGGAATAAATCAGAAGAATCTAAAATATTTAATTGTATTCATACATTTGAATTTATGACATCAGAAGTTAACTCTGTTTTTGAATTACCAAATAAAGAAATTATTCTTTCATGCTCAAATGAAAAAATTTTAGGATTTATAAATATTAAACAAAATGAAGATGAAGAAATCATAAATTATAACTTTTTAGGAGATATAAATTGTTCTAATAAACCTGATATTTTTCATATTTTAAAAGAAAATATTTTAGCAGTTTGTGCTGAAAAAGGACTTTATTTGATTGATTATGAAAGTCATCAAATAACAAAATTTATTGTTTTAGATAATCATGATAATCATTGGTTTGATTGTATAATAAAATTAAGAGATAATTCTTATTTATTATCTAATTGTGATAGAAATAAATATAGTTTTAAAAATTATAATATTATGCAATTTGAAGTTAACATTCCTACAATTTGGGATTTTATTGGAGAAAAAAATTATACCCATTTAAGTTTAATTAATACTATTTGTCAAAATGAAGATGGAACAATAATTACTGGAGCAAAAGAAATAAAAATTTGGAAATAATTTAATCTTATTTAATTAAAATTACAATTAATTCTTTATTTTTTAAGTAACAATTTTTGAACTGATTTAATAAATCGTTGAATATTATAATTCAATAAATGAGGCTTATAATTTTTTTCATTAATTAAAAAAATTAAAGCTAAATTAGAATCAATAAATCTTAAATAAAGCATATTTTTATTTTTGTCATAAAAGTTATCAATTTTAATCGTAAAATCAGAATCACTATTTGTATTAGAATCCTGTTTATTTTCTCCATTAAATATTTCACCCATTTCTAAAGAAACATCAATTATATTCAAACATAATCCAAATAAATGATCACGAGAACAATCAAATCCTATAGTAAAAAATTCTTCTCCTAAAGGGAAATAATCGACACCAATATAAATTTTATAATAAACATTAAACAAATAACATTTTTCAAAATTACAATTTTCATTTAAATCCTCTACTAATCTTGAAATATTCGTAAGTTGTGGAACTGTTCTTCTGAAAATTCTAGAGAATTTCTCAAAAATTGAATTATCATATATTGAAGTTATATAATAATTAAAATCAAAAGTTTTTATTAATTGATTAAATTTCAGTTTAATTTCATTTATTTTTTTTTCAAATTCCTTATTAGATAAGTTTAATTCAGTGTCTGTTTTATGAATAAAAATTGATACAGTTAATGAATGATTTACTAATGGGATAATATTTTGAATAAAATAATCAAAAGGAGTATTGGAATTGTCTTGGAAATCAAAAACATAAATTAATGTTCCACAATTTTTAAGATAATTTTTTTCTATTGTTGATATTTGTTCTATACTCAAAATATTATGTGGAAATTCTGTTATTGATATTTTACAATTTCTTATAATTTCAATTTGTATTGTTTCTATTTTTGAGGTAGATTGATTAAATATACTTTTATTTGGGGACATTTTTTCAAAAACTACTTTCCTTATACTTGTTTTCCCACTTTTTTGAGTTCCCATTAAAATTATATCCATAATTTATATATTTATTTTTTTTTTGTTTTAAACAATTAAAGAGTTTTAGTTTAAAATTTTTTGTTTTTTAAACACAAGAAAATTTTTATTCAAATTATATTATTAATTTGTCAATTACTCAATCTCCTTCTTTTTTTATAAATATTTTTTTCAAATTTTTTAACCACTCATTCATACAAATATAAGAAAGAATTATTTTCATTATTTTTCTACATTCGTATTTTACTGTCATTTCATATCATAAGAAAATCTATCATATAAAAAAGTTGTTCTTCGAGAAAACATTAAAATAAAAATATTTAAGAATCCATTTATTTATCAATGTTCTTTTTTTTAATTCAACATTATTTATTATTTTTATGAGGTTTTAAAATAAAAAACACATTGATTTATTTTGAAAATAATTTATTAAAATCATTTTTTAATGTAAAGATGGGAAAGATACGATATTCTATATTTTTTATTTGATATTTTTAAAAATAATCAACCCATTTCAATTATTTTCATTTTAAATTATAATTATTCAAAGTAATTATTAGACCTACAGTCTTGAGATAATTTATAATAATTTAAAAGATCTTGTTTTAATAATAAAATAATTAAAATGAATAGATATTGAAAAACTTTTTTTTCAATATTTAAAGCACTTTCTGAATCTGAATCATTTGTGCTCTTTATAAAATTAATATTATAAATTATATTTTATTATATAATGATAATAAACTTTGAAAAGCTTACAAATACATTGAAATTTTTTTATTGTTCTCAAACATAAAATCTCCATTTATTTTTTATTTTAGTTCTTTTATTTTGAATTATTAATATTAAACGAGGGGACCTTACCTGTTCCATTAATAAAAAAACGATTGGTTGAGCACATAAAACATTCATTCAAATATGTTTTTCTTATTTTTATTAATATATAATATCCCTAATTTAAAATCAAGTATTTTAATCTATTATTTCTTAAATTAAAATCATTTAAAGCAATAATTTGAGTATTTTTAATTAAAATATTGATTAAAATGAAATTAGGAATATAATATTTCATTCTTTTTTTTGAATTAAAATATTATTCAGAAAAGAAGTCAATAAAATCTATAATTAATATCCTATTTCTTCTTTTATTTCTGATGCTAACTAATTTAAATCAAGTTTATAATGTTGAGCATTTTTAATAATAATTTTACATTTTGGTTTTAATTTTTTAAATGGGCTTTTGACAAATATGGAAGGTATTTATATTAATCTTAATATCATTAGTAATTCCATACCAATCTACCATTAGTATTCATTGTATTTCTCCCTCAATCCAGATGTTTAAAAAATTAATTTCATTTATTAAGATTTTTTCATGTTCAAAAGGAATTTTTTAATCTTTATCTTTTTCTTCAATTATTTTTAAAGAATTTACAACAATAGTGATTAGACCACAAAAATATTTTAATTACTTAAATTATCGGTATTTATGATTATATGAAATGTATTTTTTATGATTTTATTAAATTTAACGATACATATTCCCTAAAAATATATAAAAAAATTTTTCTTGCTTTTTTTTAAAAAATTTTGAGATATAAAAATTTTGGAAATAAGGAGGGTTTATTTAAATTTTTATTAAAATAATAAAAAAGATGAAGATAAAATAGATTAAATTAAAATTTTATTTTTATTCTTTTTATAATAAATAATTTTTGAATTTTTCATATTTTTTTAAATAAAAAAATATAAAATATAATATGAGATTCGAATTATCAAATCTATTAAGGAAAAAATTAAAATAGCAATCAAACAATTATTTGATTTATTTATATTTTTATATGCTGAATTAAATGATTTTTTAGTTATTTCCTCTACACAATTTTGACCAAAAGTTTTATTTTCTTCCATAATTTTTTTGTTTTTTGAAATGATAACAAAAAGAGTAATAATAATAATGATTAGTAAAGAAATTATACAAATTTCAATGAAATAAAATAAATTTTGTTTAAATTTTGAATCTTTTATAAAGCAATATAATCCAAAGCTAAATGAACAAATTAATAAATATAAAAAAGATAAAAAGCAAATAAACCCAATTTTTTTTTTGTTATCTGAAATATGAGGGAAAAATAATTTTTCTTGATTTATTTTTATATCACTTTGATTTAACATACATTTTTCTTCAATTCCAAAATAATTAATACTAAATAAATTATTTTCATTAATTTTTAGAATAGGAGGATAAGTTGAAAAGCTTCTAATTAAATTAGTCAAATTATTTTCTTCAAAAAAAATATCAGATTTATATTTATCTACAATATCATATCTTCTATCATAAAAAGTATTATTATTGTCGATATTAAAAAGATCATAATGATTACTTTTTTTAGAACAAAATCTTTCTCCTTTAAGTTTATTTAATACATATCTATTTTGTCCAAATAAACCTCTCATAGGTTCATCACACATTGAATGAGTGTTTGTAAAAAAATTTACAGAATTTTTTCCTTTTGAATTCCCTTTCAAAAAAGTCATAGTATAATTATCATCAAAATCAATTCTTGTATAATTTTCATTAATTTCATTTAATTTATCATTTTGAGTGAAATTAAATGAAGAAATTGGACATGTTTCATTTTCTTGTAAACATAATAAATTACCTATTGTATCAATTATTCCACAAGAAATGTAATTATTAGGGCATTTGTTTTTTTTAATCAATTTTTTATTATATAAATCCCAATAGGAATAATTCATTCTTTGAATACAAATTGTTTGATTCCTCCAAAATTTTAACTGTAAATAGTCATTTTCTTGAATGTTATAACAATTATTTTCAATTTCATTTTCAGAACATGTTTTATTAAATATTATTTTATTAGCATATGTTGGTGTTTTACTTAAATAACAATTACAACCTTTATAATTCCCAGGAAAATAATTAGATAATAAATAATCATAATTATATGGACATCTTCCATTAACTGATAAAAGAATATTTGAAATTGGTGAATTATTCCAATTATCATAATATATTTGGACTTTATTATAATCAAATTTATATTTTCCTAAACTCAGAAATGAATTTATAATATATATAAATGATAATATCCCTGAAATAAATTCTAATATTAAAAATATTGAATTATCCATTATTATATTTATTTTATAAATATAAAATATTTTATAATGAGAAAAATAAATATTTTGAAATAATATATATAATCATATTTAAAATATTTGTATTAATATCAAATGCTCAATATTAAAATTTTTTTTTAATCAGCAAGAAAATAAATGAATTAATCCTTTGACTTTTTTTCTTTGATTATTATTTTCTTTTATATCAATTACAAATATATTAATTAAATTTAATTGCTTTGTTCTTTTAATTGTTAATTTTATTTTGTTCTTTTATTTATTAGTGGAAAATCATCTAAAAAAAGAATTAATTTTATTTTTAAATTACTAAATTAAAAGATTTACTTTTAAAATAGATTCATTCATATAATAGAATCAAAACATGTTTTGAACATCTTACTAAATATTTTTATTTCTTTTCATGTTTTAAAAAGTTTTTAAAGAAAGGTTAAATAAAACCTTGGTGAAGTTTTTGATTTCCGCATTTTGAAATTTTTCTTAAATTATATATTATGAAATATAATATTTATTTCCATTTTAATCCTTCATTATAATCTAAAAAAATCTCTTTTATTACTTTTAATATATTTATTTGTGTTTAATTTTAGATTTTTACTTAAATGAAACATACAAATTTTATTTTCTCAAACTTCATTTTAAAAAACAAATTAAATTTAAAAAATTTTATTAAATATTATAATGTTTCATAATTTGTTTAAATTAAAGCATCAAGAACATAAAAACCAAAAATAAAAGCAATCCCTTCGAAAACAATATTGAAAATAGATTTGGTATTTTTTAAATCTCCCATAATAGTATTAATAGCTAAATAAAGAAAAGCCCCTGAAGCAAAAGAAATAATTTTATCACTATAAATTTCTCCAAACAAAAAGCTAATATAAACACCAACAAAAGCTCCAATTGCAGTAATTAATTGAGATAAAATTGCACTACTTAAATTCATTTTTTGTTTTAATAAATATGAAAAATCCCCTATTTCATGAGGTATTTCATGAAAAAAAATAGAAGTGGATAATGTTATTCCTAATTTTAAATTTTTATTGAAGCCTGCTCCAATTGCCATTCCATCTGTTACATTATGAATAAAATCTCCTAATAAAGATATTGCTATATTACTTGAATGAGTATGAGATTTATGATGTTCATGATCATCATCTTTTCCTTTGTTTTCTTTTTTATTTATATAATTCATTGTTTTTTCTGTTAAAAATAAAAGTAATATTCCAAGACATAATAATAATTCATTTTTGGTGAATAAATCATGAAAAACATTTATGTTTTTTTTATGAAGATGATTGTGATTATGATGATTTTCTTTACTAGTAATTTCAGGTAAATTATGAATAAAAACATCACCTATTAATGCTCCAGCAGCAAATGAACTCATAACATCTAAAATTTTTATACTTTTTATATTAAATATTGCTATTAAAATAAATATTGGAATTGGGGCTGAACTTATTATAAATGCTCCTATATATGCTTGGTTTAATTTTGAATATTTCTTTATTTTTTCATATATAAATAATTCAAAAGAATTTGGTTTTATATCATTTTCAATGGTATGAATTCCATGTTGATAAGTTATGTTTATAATAAGTATAATAAAAAAAAAAGTATTTTTTTTCATTTTTGAAACAAATATTTTCTCAACTACTTTTAATATTTAAAAATTAAAAAAAAATTCATAAATACAAAAAAATAAAGATAATCAAAAATATATTCCAATAATAAAAAGAATTTATATAAAAATTTCAAAAAATAAATCACTCTCCTAATATTATTAATTATGAAATTTTATAAAAAAAATTTCATAAATTGGGTAAAAATAAAAAATTAAAAAATTATATGAGTGATTTAAAAATAATAGTAACTAATATTTTACGCTTAAAACGTTCTATTAATGATATATTAAGAGATAAATTATATATAAAAGATTTTTCTACAAAATTATCAGAATTATTATATGAATTAGATGATTATTCTCAAATTATTTCAGTTGATATTTTATATAAGACTGATCTTCATAAAACTTTAAAAATTATTCTTCAATTATCAGATGCTTATCTTGATTTAAAAGAAAGTTGTTATAAAATTTTAGATAATATTTTTCAAAATATAAGTAAAGAATTATTTTTATTTGATGATTCTTTTAATTTATTGTTAAATCAAAATAGAAAATATAAAAACAATATTGATATAAAAAAATTAAATGAAGAATTAGATAGTTTAATTAAGGAGAGAAATTATGATAAAAACTGTTCAGATTTTATTATTAAAACAGATGAAAAGACTTTAGAAAAAATATTGAAAGATGAATCAAATATGTTATTAGTAAGTAGAAGAAGACAGAAAATAAGAAAATTTGAAAATGAAAAACTGTTTAATTTCTATTTAAATAATTTTGATAAAATTAATTCTAATTCACCTCCTTTGATACAAAAATTTAAATTCGATGATTTAAGTCAAAGTGATAAAAATAAACAAAAAAGTAATAAAAAGAATCAAAAAAATATTGTTTCTAATTTTCAGAATAAAGTAAATTCGAATCAAAATTCAATTACACTTTTAACTGGGAAATTTCCAGAAATTTCTAGGGAAATTATTGATAAAAAAAATAAAAATTATTTAAATAAAAAAGTTAAAAGAAATGAAAATAATAATAATAATGTAAAAGATGAAAAATTAAATGAATCAAAATGTTTATCTTCAAAAAAAATATCTTTAAAGAAAATTAACATGAAAAAAGATAAAAAGTTTAATCAATTAAATTCAAAATCTAATCACAATAAAAATTAAAAGAAATACTGGAGAAAAAAAATAATAAAATTCTTATGTTTATTTTATATATTTATTGATTTAAAATAATATATAAAATAATTCTTTTTCATTAGTGCATAATAAGTATTATTATAATTAAATCTTATTTGTTTAAATATATTTCAAAAATTTAAATAAAAAAAATTTAAATGAAAAAATTTAGGTAAATATTATTTTTGTTTAAAAGAAGTCAAAAAACCTTATGAATAATAGTGATTTCATAAATAGATGCAATTCAAAAAATTAGAGAAAAATATTTCAATTCAACTATTTTCAAAAAGGGAAATATAATTAAAAGTTATTAACCTTTTTTTATTTTTATAAATTTAAAAATAGTTTTATCTGAAATATAGATTTAAAATAAATATAATTAAAACAAAGAAATTGAATCATAAAAAATATATTATTTAGGGGATATTATATCCTTTATAATAATAATAATCACAGAGATTTTTTGGAAATTTTAATATTTTTATTTAATTTAGATAAATATTTGTTATAAAAA
>JAEEGL011835887.1_pt1 | contig 13865 bp, 13 predicted proteins | sample 9134231 | NCBI WGS metagenome assembly JAEEGL01 (sample SAMN16246548, study PRJNA631951) | gut metagenome | biome: gut microbiome; feature: rumen; material: fiber-attached | host: Bos | place: Iran: Karaj | collected 2018-10
AGCAGCGGAGGTCTGTGCACGGGATGAGGTCACGGTCGCGATGGGCTGCGCCTCTGCCGCTTCTTCCGTGACGGTTTCCTCCGGCAGCGTAGTTTCCGCCGGCGGATCGGTCTGTGTGGTTTCGGCAGTCGAAGCGGTTTCCGCAGGCTTCAGGAATTCCTGATCCTGTTTGCCGAACTGGATCCCTGCGAACACGACGGTTCCGATGATCACGGCGATGACGGCAAACACGGCGCCGAAGCGCGACAGCTTATGCAGATTCAGCGTATGGAATGCGCGGGAGCCTGCATGTGCGCCGGTCAGTGCCTTTCTCTGCCCGCGCATAAAGGATTCGGTTGCGCGTTCAAGATTGTCAATATCGGAAAAATCGCGTTTTCCCTTTGGTTTCTCACTCATGCTGCTCACCTCACTCTCTGTTAAATAATTTCCGCATACTTTCTATAATACAGTATAGCACATTCCCATCAACTTGTCAATGAAAAACAGATTCGTCGAAAAGATTTTGGATAAATCACCAGATTCAAGGCATTCTCTCTGTGCAGATTGCCCTTACACAAAATAAAAAAACAGCCGACCCCGAAACGGGATCGGCTGCTCGTTTGCAGCATCAGCCGCGGTTGAAACGCTTGTTGAAGCGCTCGACACGTCCGCCGGTATCGACCAGCTTCTGCTTGCCCGTGAAGAACGGGTGGCACTTGGAGCAGATTTCAACCTTGATGTCCTTCTTCGTGGAAAGAACCTCGATCACGTTGCCGCAGTGGCAGGTGATGGTGGTCTTTTCGCATTCCGGATGGATGCCTTCCTTTGCCATGTGATTTTCACCTCTTTCAGATTTAATGAGTAAAATCAAACATAACAGCCCATCCGGATACTGTTCGGACAGTAGTGCTATGGATCATACGCAAGGATTATTATACCATATCCGCGGGGTATTTGTCAAGCCCTATTTCTGATTTTCCATGCCCCATTCGGAAATATGCAGGCAATGCACAGCGAAAATGCACGAAAACGCATTGACAGGACAACCGAAAGCTGTTATAATGAAGCTGTATCCTTTGCATGTTTTGTGGGGGGGAATCTTCTGAAATAAATATAAAGAGAGAGAAAAGAAATTGGAGGATTCTATATGAAGCAAAGATGCAGCCGATCCCTCGCAGCAGTGCTCTGCACTGCCCTTGCAGCGGCGTCCCTTTCGGTGATGCCCGCACAGACTGCCGCGGCAGTCAATCTCCTGACCGCAGAATTTGAAACCGCAGACGACGGATTTTCCGGGCGCGGCGGTGCCTCTGCAAAATGGACATCCGATCAGCTCCCCGATAAAACCGCGATTGCCTATCAGGGCAAATGCGCACTGCTTGTCAGCGGGCGCACGGCAGCCTGGCACGGTGCAACCCGCACCGCCGATGCCCTCCTGAAGGCAGGCAGCACCTACGAAATGTCAGCAGCCGTCTACCAGCAGAGCGGCGAGCCCGTCGAGATGAAATTCTCGCTGCAATACACGGGCGCCGACGGCAAGGCGGTCTACGATCAGATCGCGCTGGAGACCGCGCCGAGCGACACCTGGACGCTGCTCTCCAATCCGGCATACACCGTTCCTGCGGGGGCTGCCGATATTCAGATCTATCTTGAAACAACCGAATCCCTCACGGATTTCTATGTGGACACCGTGACCATCAACGGCGCGCCCTCCGTCATCAAGAAGGGCGACGCGAACGGCGATCTTTCCGTGAATCTCGCAGACGCCGTTTCGCTGCTGCGCTGGCTCTGTGCAGACCTTGATGAGATCGAGGAGGGTGCCGATTACAACGGCGACGGCAAAGTGAACGCCGCCGACCTCACGCTCCTCAAGCAGTATCTCCTGACGCCGCGCACCTCCAGCATCGACAGCGCCTACTGGGACAGCTATCAGGAGACCGCGACCGGCAATTATAAGAAGGCGCTCGAAGCAAGTCTCCTGCGGCTCGGCAATACAGCCCGCATCCGCAGCAAGATCGAGAAGGCGGCAGCGGGCGAGAATGTCACCATCGGCTATCTCGGCGGCTCCATCACAGGCGGCGGCTTTGCTTCCTCCGATCCGAACCGCTTTGTCAATCTCTCCGCGCAGTATTTCAGCGAGACCTTCGGCACCGGCAGCAATGTGAAATTCATCAATGCGGGCGAGGCAGGCACCTCCTCCGTCGTCGGCAATATGCGTGTGGACGATCAGATTCTCGCGAAGGGCTGCGACATCATCTTCATCGAATTCGCGGTCAACGATCAGGACGGCACGCGCTTCCAGAAATCCTATGAGTCGCTCGTGAAGAAATGTCTGATGCAGGAGAATGAACCGGCAGTTGTGCTCATCACGCTCTGCGGCAAGACCGGCAACTCCTGCCAGGACTGGATGGCAAAGGTCGGCGCAAACTATGACCTCCCGGTCATCAGCGGCAAGAATGCCGTCATGAACAGCGGGCTCGACTGGGCTGCCGATTACGCGAGCAGCGATACGCTCCACCCGGACGATCACGGCCACAAGCTGATCGCGGACTGCATCGCCTATTATTACCGTCAGGCGCTCCGCTCCGAGCACGAGGACACGGAGTACAGCATCCCCTCGACGCAGGTCTACGGTGCAGAATATGCGACCTCGCAGTTCATCACCGACATCGGCTCGCTCGAAAACTTCAGCGCGGGCTCCTGGACAAAATCCGGCGACCATTTCAGCTACAGCAAAAACGGCAACACCCCGATGACCTTCACGATCGAAGGCAAGGGACTGCTGCTCTGCTTCCAGTCGAAGGATGATGCTTCAATGGGCACTGCGGTCGTCACCGTGAACGGCACCTCGAACAAGGTCAGCAGCAATCTCCGCTGGACCTGGGGCGGCAGAGACGGCGACGTCGGGTATTATCAGCCGGAATCCGGCAGGCTCAATGTGTCGATCTCGATGGACAGCACGAATACAAACTTCACGCTCTACGGCATTGCCGTGATCCGATAAATCAATCATACATCAGCGCCCTGGATGCAGAAAGCGTCCGGGGCGTTTCCTTGCAGGGAAAAAGCAGACGCCCCCGACGCATACGACGGATACCCATATAGAAGTTTTGCCCCTGAGCATTTCAAGAGGCTTTGGGGCATTGTTTTTTATACGGTTGCTAAGATAAATCGGAATTTGCACGGAGTAACCCCTCCACCACCGCCGCTGGCGGCGGTCCCCCTCCCCTTTCAGGGGAGGCAAGTGAAAGCGCTCCTCAAAGGCTGGGAATTCTTCGTTCTTGGCTCCCCTGAAAGGGGAGCTGTCAGCGAAGCTGACTGAGGGGTTAAATTCTGATTTATGTTAGTATCTACTATAACACGATATTACCGCACTGTCAATAGAAATGCCATAGTACTTCTGACGACAAATCAGAAATACTATGGCATAAATCTTCTATATCAGCATCTCATATATCGGGGGCGCTCACAATATCCGTTTCGTCAGTCAGCGGCTTATTTCTTGCCCTTGCCGTTCTTCGCAGAGCTGTCCGCGCTTTCCTCAGCGGGCTTCTCTGCCTCTGCGGATGCTGTTTCCTCTGCGGGTGCTGCGGATGCTGCAAGCTGTGCCTTCTTCTTTCTGTTGGAGACGACGAGCGCCGAAATAAACACAGTGATGAAGTAAACTGCCAGCAGAATCAGCTCAATGGCAAATGTCAGCTTGATCGCGTCCTTGATGCCGTCCACAATGACCTCGCGTGCAGAGTAGCTTGCCGGCACGAGGATGTTGTAGGAATCGGTCAGCGAGTAGTTCTGATAGTAGTCATCCGCGGTCTTCTCAACGAGCTCGATGAGATTCTCAACCTTCCCGCTGACATTATCCAGATCCGTCTCGACCTTCTTCACCTTGTCGGTCGAGCCGACGGTGGACTTGCGGAGCACGGCAAGGCGCTGATTGTAATACTCAATGCGCTGCGCGGTCTCCGAGAGATTTGTCTGGATGGAGAGCTTCTGTGCGATCATGTTGTCATACTGCTCGGAAGCGGTTGTGGTCTCCATATTGGTGTCGTTCGCAAAGACATAGACGCTGTCCTTCTGATAGCTCTCGATGGACTCCTTCGTGGAAGCCAGACGCTCCTCGTAGACAATCTTCTGTCTGGAAAGATCCTCGATGCGGTATTCATAGAACGCCTGGAGACGGTCCTTGTCCTTCGTGACATTGTTCTGGGTGATATAGGACGAGATGAGGTCGAGGTCATTCTCACGGATCGTATCAATGGTGGTGCGCAGGTCTGCGAAGGTGAAGCCGGTCACATTCGAGCGGAAGCGGATGGTATCATCCTTCGAGAGCGAATTGACATAAGAGCGGAGCTTGGAGAGGTTGTCGCTCATGATGTCCACGGCTTCTGCATAATCATAATCGGTATAATTGATGACCTTGAGCGAGTTGCCGAGTGCATCATTGTAGCCGAACTCACGGATGAAATAATCGCGGTAGGCTTCGGTCATTTCGTTGAGGAGCTGTGCCGCAACATCGCGGGAAAGCCCGGTTTCGCTGTAATCGAACTTGAGCTGATACTGCGTGGAGAACCAGGAGACATCCAGCATCTTTTCTGCCGCATTCAGCGAACCGCTCTGCGCGTTCTCATAGAGATAGGAATAGGTTGTGATGCGGTCCATCGCATCGCTGGGGACAATCGGGCTGATCACAACGCCGTGGCGGACACTCTCCAGGAGCTGCGCCTCAAGGCCGCATTCCTTCAGCGCTGCACTGATGACCTCCGGCGCCTTGAGCTTGTCCGGCTGGAATTCCGAGCCGTCGGGGTTCTTGCCGTTCTCAATGCCGGAATAGGTAAATCCGACGAGCGCCGTGACCGGCTTTGCAGGCGATGCATCCAGCAGCACATAGATACCCGCAATCAGACCGCCGGCGATGACGGAGACCAGAAACCACGGAAGCAGGAAGCGCTTGAACTGCCGGAGGATCTCACTCAGCGAAAGCGTGATTGCCTCCTGATCCTGCTTTTCCTCATTGGACAGCGTCACATTTAAGTAATGCGCGTTTTCCTGAACATCATTCATTTTTGAAGCCATAAGGCACCTCCCGATTGTCAATCAGATGATACAGTACACTTATTTTAGTATAACACAATCACAGGCGGATTGCAAGCAAAACCGCAGGCCGCGGCGATTTTCTCTTTTTTGCACAAAGTCTCAGGGAGAACACGCATTTTTCGTGTAAATGCGCATGTCCTGTGCAATCAGCCAAAAGAAAACGGTTTCCGTTTCCGTGCATTTTTCTGAAAAATAACTTGACACATGCAAAAAAATATGGTATGATAAACGAAATAGAGCAAAGGAGGCAGACATCATGCTGCATGCAAGAGATATGAACGATGAAGCAAAATATCAGGAGCTCAGAGCGCTCGGCGACGATCTTGAGGTTCTGCTCCAGAGCACGGAACATTCCGAGCAGGAGAAGCAGGAGAAGATGATCGACTACCTGAACCTGCTCTATACAGAACGCGCTGCCGATATCGGCGTGGATTTCAGCGAACGTCTGCTGGAGCGTGTCGCAAACGCAATGGAAGCCCATCCGACTGCCGATGTCGCGGTTGATCAGCTCTATGCCTGTATGCTCGTGCAGCAGTTTCACAGCATGAACTGTGATCTCTGGCGGGCACATCCCGCGATCATGCGGACACAGAATGCACTCACGATGCTGGAAACAGACAGCAGATGGTCGGACTGCCTGCGCTACTGTCAGCAGACCGCAGGCTCCTACGCAGAGGCACGCTGGTGGCCGGAGGCGGTCGCCTATGCAAAGCGTGCGCATGAATGTGTGCGGCAGCTTCTGAAGCAGGGCGTGACCGTGCTGGAAAACGGCGAGCTGCTGGATCTGCGCGACAGCGCCTATACGATTTGCAGCTATGCGCAGAACACGGCGGAGGGCATCAGCGACAAGCTCACAGAGCAGCTTTTGCAGGATCTCGGCACAGAGGGCATGACCGCTGTGGCACAGGAGATTGAGGAGGCGCGTGCAGACAATGTGATCAATGACCCGGTGGAGCTGACGCCGGAGTATCTGGCGATCCGCTATGAGCTGGAGGAGAAGATTGACGACGCGCTGGAGCATGAGCGCGGGTATTACGACTACTGCAAGGAATACTGGATGGCAAAGCGCATGATCCTGCGCAGCGATTACGGCATCCGCTGGAAGTCCCCTGCCGCCCTGAACCCCAACGTCGAATTCCACTAAGCCCGGAGCCCGGGCTGGCGTTTCCCTCCGGGGGCATCAGCCGAAGACGCCCAATAACAGACCATTGACGCTGCTGTTCGCAGCTATTGGACATACCGTTCGCCCTGCATGTATTCTTCTATCGCGGGCGAAGTCAAGCACGCAAAAGGCACGAACAGTGCCGTGTCTCGCTGTGACAGGGAGAAGGCTGCTGCCGTGCCCGCAGGCAAAACGCCAGCACGGGCTCCGTGCCGCTGCTGTTCGCAGCTATTGGAAATACCGTTCGCCCTGCGTGTATTCTTCTTCGTGGGTGAAGGTAATCAAGAGAAAGGCACGAACAGTGCCGTGTCTCGCTGTGACAGGGAGAAGGCTGCTGCCGTGCCCGCAGGCACAATATTTGTCAGAAAGCCTACGCAAATACGCGAGAGGCATGAAAAAGGGATAGGGATTGATAAGGGCAAGCCCCCGGCACATCTGTACCGGGGGCTCTGTCTGTCTTTTTTATTCTCCCTTTTCAGAAAAGCGTTCCAGCGATAAACCAGCATTTAGCGGAGTAACCCCGCCACCGCCGCCACCGGCGGCGGTCCCCCTCCCCTTTCAGGGGAGGCAAGGTAAAGCGCTCCTCAAAGGCTGGGAATTCTTCGTTCTTGGCTCCCCTGAAAGGGGAGCTGTCAGCGAAGCTGACTGAGGGGTTATATTCCGATTTATCTCAGCAGCACAACTCCGGGAAGAAACATTTTATTTCTCAGAAAGCCGCAGCAGCGGGCGCACACGCATCGCAATCAGCAGCGCGACCACCACGCTCAGGATATCCTTCAGGATGAACGGCGCGGAAACTGCCATCACAGTCTCGCCGAAGCCCATGTGCGTCACCAGCATGAACTGGAAAATACCCGCCGCGTGGCAGACAACCAGACCGAGCAGCGAGAGCAGCAGCGAGGGCACCGTCTTCTTGCTGAGCGCACCGAGCACCGCCAGTGCGATAAAGCCGAAGAGAAAACCGCCCGTCATGCCGATCAGCACCTGAAAGCCGCCCGAGAGCCCCGCAAAGACCGGGACGCCGACTGCGCCGAGCAGCAGATAAACAGCAATCGCTGCCGCCGCAAACTTCGGTGCAAGCAGGAAGCCGCAGAGCGCGACTGCAAAGGTCTGGAGCGTGACAGGCACGCCGCCGGGCATCGGGAACTGAATCTGCGAGCACACTGCGATGATCGCCGCGCAGAGCGCTGCCGCAACCATGTCTTTTGTCTGAATTTTCGTTTGTGTCATGGGTTTATCCTCCTGAATGTTGTTATGATTCGACAGTGATGCTGTCAAGCACTGCATCGAGCAGGGGCTCATTCTCCTCGCCGGCGGGGAGCCCCCGCTGGCATTTTTCTCAAGTCAACTGACTATCCCGCGCCAGCCTGCGCACCGGCGACGGCGCTGCTCGCGCCTGTTTCAGTAGGTATTCTATCAGCGAAGCCGGTGCAATCAAAAGCTGCGAACAGCAGCGTCATACCTAATTGTTGAGCACTCTCTGCTGCGCCTCCCGGAGGCACATTGCCAGCCCGGGCTCCGGGCTTATTTCTGGTATGCGCCGATCTTGCGGAACTTCCCGTAGCGTGCGTCCAGCATCTCAGAAACAGGCATCGCCTGAAGTCTCGTGATCTCGCTGAGCAGATATTTCTTCAGCGCCGAGCAGATCTCACGCTCGGTCTTCCCCTGCTCGGGAATGATCTTCTCAATCACATCAAACGATTTCAGATCATAGGATGTGAGCCGCAGATGCTCTGCCGCATCCGCCGCCTTGGAAGCATCCTTCCAGAGAATCGACGCACAGCCCTCCGGCGAAATGACCGAATACACGGCGTTTTCAAGCATCACAGCCGTGTCGCAGACGCCCAGTGCAAGCGCACCGCCGCTGCCGCCCTCGCCGACAACCACAGAGATGATCGGTGTTCTGAGCCCCATCATTGCAAAGAGATTCTCCGCAATCGCAAGACCCTGCCCGCGCTTCTCCGCGTCAATGCCGCAGTAAGCGCCCGAGCTGCCGATGAAGCAGATCACAGGGCGGTGGAATTTCTCCGCCTCCTGCATCATGCGGAGCGCCTTGCGGTAGCCCTCGGGCTCCGGGCAGCCGAAATGCCGCTTCATGCGGTCCTCGATCGTGTCGCCGCGCTCCATCGCAATCACCGTGACGGGAATGCCGTTTAAGAAGCCGATGCCGGAAACAATCGCTGCATCATCGCCGAATCTGCGGTCTCCGTGCAGCTCGATGAAGTCGTCGATCATATGGTCGATATAGAACATGCCCATCGGGCGCTTGCTGTTTCTTGCCGCCTGCACGCGCTGATAGGCGGTCATGGTGTCATTTGCTGCCATCGTTCAACGCTCCTTTCCGGCGGCTGCTGCCGCGTCCGTGTTGTGCAGCGAGAGCAGCTTGCCGAGCGTATAGCGCATTCTGCCGCGCTCCTCGATCATATCGACAAAGCCGTGCTCGAGCTGGAATTCCGCACGCTGGAAGCCCGCGGGGAGCTTCTCGCCGGTGGTCTGCTCAATGACGCGCTGACCCGCAAAGCCGATCAGTGCCTTCGGCTCCGCGATGATGATGTCGCCGAGCATCGCAAAGCTCGCCGTGATGCCGCCCGTGGTCGGGTCGGTGAGCACAGCGATATACAGCAGCCCTGCCTCGCTGTGGCGCTGCACCGCGCCGGAGACCTTTGCCATCTGCATGAGGGAGAAGATGCCCTCCTGCATTCTTGCGCCGCCCGAGGTGATAAAGCCGATGACCGGGAGCCCCTGTGCGGTCGCTTTCTCGAAGATGCGTGTGATCTTTTCGCCGACCACAGTGCCCATGCTGCCCATCATATAGGCGCTGTCCATGATAAAGAGACCGCAGCTGTGCCCCTCGATCTTCGCAGTGCCCGTGATGACGGCTTCGGTCAGTCCGCTCGATTTCTCCGCCTTGTCGATCTTCTGTGCGTAGTCGGGGAATTTGATCGGATCCTTTGTTTTCAGCTTCTTGTCAATCTCTGTAAAGCTGCCCTCGTCGGCGATCATCGAAAGGCGCTCATAGGCGCGCATTCTGAGGTAAACACCGCAGCCCGGGCAGATGCAGTCATTTTTCAGATACTCGTCATAGGGGATCTCCATGCCGCATGCCTTGCAGACACGCGGCGGCATATCCGCAGGGCTCTTTGAGAAGCCGCCCAGAATGTTATCTAAAATACCCATTATCCGTTATTCCTCCGATTTCGGCTGCACGACAAACGAAAACTCTGCGCTCACGCATTTTTTGCCGTCCACAAAGCCCTCGCCCTTTGCAAAATAGAAGGGCGGTCTTGCCTTGGTGATCTCGCAGACGGTCTCAAAGGTATCGCCGGGCTCCACGGGATGCTTGAAGCGCACCTTGTCAAGCCCCGCAAAGAGCGTCAGCGGCTGGGAGCCGTCCGGCTGGCGGTCGAGGCAAACACAGACCGACTGTGCCATGATCTCGCAGAGGATGACCCCCGGCACGACCGGATGCCCCGGGAAGTGTCCGTCCAGGAACCACTCCTTGCCTGTGATATGCTTTTTGCCGTGTGCCTTGCCGTCGATCAGTTCTGCTTCATCCAGCAGCAGCATGCTGTCTCTGTGCGGCAGCAGCTCCATGATTTCCTGTTTGTTCATATGGGTTCCTCCAGTTTATTCTCTGCGGTCAGACTCGGGATACGGGCTCCAACCGTCCCAGAACTTAAGCGTGACCAGAATCTTGCCGAGATAGTTTATGTAATATTCAAAGCTCTCCGCCTTCATCAGAACACCCGCATCACTGTGCATATCGCCGCGGACAGGCACGCAGATGCTGCATGCAGGAACTTCCTCTTCGTCATAATCCCATGACTCGTCCTCGGCAGATTCCTGTGGAATGACCGCGTGCTGCGGGATATACCACGGAATATCGCACGGATCCTCCGGCACAAATTTCCACTTCCGTACAATGCGCTCTATGATGCTGACCAGCTTTTTGCCGTCGTTTTCTTCCCAGAAGTTATTTTCCAGCGTCACATAGGCATCGTCAAAGGCTTCCTCCGTCACATCGGTCACAATCGCAAGCTGAATGCGCTTTCCTTTTTTCTTCAGAAATCTTGCAAGCGTCACCGCGCCCCTGCCGTTTTCCTCTTCATCCCCGGTGAATGCAAACACGATATGCTCCGCAAATCCGAACTGCATCATATGATACACAAGTGCAGCATCGGTCGCGGCATTGTCAAAGGTACCGCGCAGCATCTCGCCGTCACCGTCTGCTTCCTCGGCAAAAAAGCGCGTCAGATGGGATTCGCAGTCAACATGAGCAGAGAAGACCACAAGCGTCTCCGGGAGCTCCTCCAGCGGCTTTCTCGCATAGAGATGGCAGAGGGCATCTGTCTCAACGCGGATATACTCCGAATCCTTCAGCAGCGCGGCAATGGCATCGAGCCGGTCTGTGACAGTGAACACGCTGCCGTTGTCACGGCAGGGCACCATCATACATTGCAGAACACGCATCATGTCATCATTCAGGCGCATTGCATTCTCCTCCGAATTGTATTTTCAGTGTGGCTGATGTTTCTTACACCTTTGTAAATGCAAGGCAGGCATTGTGTCCGCCGAAGCCGAGCGAGGTCGAGAGCGCGAGGGAAAGCTCCGTTTCGAGCGCAGTGTTCGGGGTGTAATTGAGGTCGCACTCGGGGTCTGCTTCCTTGTAGCCGATGGTCGGCGGGATGATGCCCTCCCTGAGTGCAAGGATCGCAGCAATCGCTTCGATTGCGCCTGCCGCGCCGAGCAGATGCCCTGTCATCGACTTGGTGGAGCTGATGTGCAGCTTGTAAGCGTCATCGCCAAAGGCATTCTTGATTGCCTTTGTCTCGGTCTTGTCGTTGAGCGGGGTGCTGGTGCCGTGTGCGTTGATATAGATTTCGCCGGGATCGCCCTTGAAGCCTGTCTCCGCGACTGCGTCTGCGATTGCCTTGCCGGAAGCCTTTGCTTCGCTGTCCGGGGCGGTCACATGATAGGCGTCGCATGTGCTGCCGTAGCCTGCGACCTCCGCGTAGATCTTTGCGCCGCGTGCCTTTGCGTGCTCATATTCCTCAAGCACGAGCGCACCGGAGCCCTCGCCCATGACAAAGCCGTTTCTGCGCTTGTCGAAGGGGATCGACGCCATGTCGGGATCGGTGCTGTCGGTGAGCGCCTGGCAGTTGATGAATCCCGCCATTGAGAGCGGATGGAGCACAGCGTCCACGCCGCCTGCGATGATCGCGTCTGCGTAGCCGTGACGGATCGCACGCATTGCCTCACCGATTGCGTTGGTGCCGGTTGCGCAGGCTGTGGTGATGTCCATGCAGGGACCCATCGCCTTGACGCGGATGGCGATATTGCCCGCGCCCATGTTGGAGATCATCTTGGTGATGAAGAAGGGCGAAACGCGGGAAGCGCCGCGGGTCAGCAAAGTGTTGTGCTCATTGCAGAAGGTCTCGAAGCCGCCGATGCCGGAGCCGAAATAGACGCCGAGGCGCATCGGGTCAATCGCACCCTCGATGCCCGCATCCTGCACTGCCTGTGCGGCTGCTGCGAGTGCATAGCGCTGATAGAGGTCTGTCTGGCGCACCATTTTCGCGTCCATGTAAACCTTCGGGTCGAAGTCCTTTACCTCTGCGGCGAGCTTTGCTTTGAGGTCGGCGGTATCAAACCGCGTGATGAAATCAATGCCGTTCTTGCCGGCTTTCAGACCGTTCCAGTATGCCGGAACATCGTTGCCCAGCGGGGTGACTGCACCCATGCCGGTCACGACGACTCTTCTGTTGCTCATAGTATCCTCCGTTACTCAATTTGCAATGCGCAATTTATGAAATCGCCAGTCCTCCGTCGATGCGGATGACGGTGCCGGTGATATAATCCGACTCCGGGGACGAAAGGAACGCTGCGAGATTCGCAACATCCTCCGGGGTGCCCGCTCTGCCCATCGGAATCGAGGCGAGATAATCCTCTCTTGCCTTATCGCTGATCGCCGCCGTCATATCGGTCGCGATGAAGCCCGGTGCGATTGCATTGCAGGTAACGCCGCGGGACGCAAGCTCGCGTGCTGTGACCTTCGTGAGCGCCATGACGCCCGCCTTCGATGCCGCATAATTCGCCTGACCTGCCGTGCCGAGCATACCCGACACAGACGCCAGATTGACAATCTTGCCGTAGCGCTGCTTTATGAATGTGCGGTAACACGCCTGAATCATATTGAATGTGCCCTTGAGATTCGTATTGATGACCGCATCGAAATCCTCCGGCTTCATGCCGAGAATCAGCGCATCGCGGGTGATGCCCGCATTGTTCACAAGGATCGTGATATTGCCAAGATCGCTGAGGATCTCCTTCACGACCGCCTTGCAGTTTTCCGTGTCGCCGACATTGCAGGCATAGACCTTCGCTTTGACGCCGTAGGTCTCGCTGAGCTGCTTTGCGTGTGCAAGCGCAGTCTCCGAGCAGGTGAGATCGAGGATTGCGATGTCTGCGCCGAGCGATGCGAGCTTGTCGCTGATCGCTGCGCCGATGCCTCTGCCGCCGCCTGTGATGACAGCCGTCTTTCCGTTCAGCATGATTCTGTTACCGCCTTTACTGTTTCTGCCAGCGTCTCTGCGCTGTCCACATTATAGATCCGCACATCCGCGGAAATTTTCTTCACAAGTCCGCTGAGGGTCTTGCCCGCGCCGACCTCGATGAAGTCGGTGAAGCCGTCTGCGATCATGTGTTCGATCGTCTCCTGCCAGCGCACGGGATTGCACATCTGCTTGCCGAGTGTCTCCGCGACATCGCTTTCATAGGGCAGTGCCGTGAGATTTGCATAGACCGGGACGCGGGGCGCGTTGAACGACTGCGCCGAAAGGTAACGCCCGAACTCCGCTGCCGCCTCTGCCATGAAGGGCGAATGGAACGCCGCGCTCACAGCGAGCGGGATACATCTGCCGCCGAGCTCCTTGATCTTCGCGGTGAAGGCGGGCATGCTCTCCGAGAGACCCGACACAACGGTCTGACCGGGGCAGTTGAAGTTGACGGCATAGAGCTCTCTGAACTCCGCTGCGGTCTTTGCGACGGTCTCCGCATCGAGCTTCACGACCGCACACATCGCGGTATCTGCCGCTTCTGCCGCCTCCTGCATGAGTTTTCCGCGGGTCGAGACAATGCGGAAGCCGTCCACGGGGGAATAGACCTCTGCGAAGGCAAGCGCCGCGATCTCACCGAGCGAGAAGCCTGCTGCGGCGTCTGCGTGAATGCCTGCCTCCTCGAGCGCGAGTGCCGCTGCGAGATCGACAAGATAGAGGCAGGGCTGGGTGTTCTCGGTGCGTTTGAGCTCCTCGGGCGTGCCCTCGAAGGACTGCGCCATTGTGCCCGGGCGGACGGTCTCCGCCGCGTCATAGAGTGCCTTTGCAGCGGGGCTCTCCGCATAGAGCGTTTTGCCCATGCCGGGATACTGTGCGCCCTGTCCGGCAAATAAAAATGCGATTTTCTTCATGTGTTTACAGTCCTCCGTACTCAATTCGCATTGCGAATTATCCCAAAAGTTCCTCCGCCTTCTGCATGATCTCCGCGATCATCTCAGCAGCGGGCTGCTCGGTGTTCACCATGCCCGCGACCTGTCCTGCGAGGAAGCAGCCGCGCTTTGCATCGCCCTCCAGCACTG
>JAEEGL012380405.1_pt1 | contig 13865 bp, 8 predicted proteins | sample 9134231 | NCBI WGS metagenome assembly JAEEGL01 (sample SAMN16246548, study PRJNA631951) | gut metagenome | biome: gut microbiome; feature: rumen; material: fiber-attached | host: Bos | place: Iran: Karaj | collected 2018-10
AGTAGCTCTAAAAAAAGATTATTCATATTTTAAAGCTTCAGAAGAAGAATTATTCCCTGGCCTCGAGAAATTCTTTTCCAGAATGATTCTTATTCATAGATTAAGAGAGGTAATGGTTTTGCTTGGACACACTCGTGTTGTTTCTCCAGAACCAGAGTCCAATGATGATGCACACATGTGCCGATTGTCAGTTGATGATAATGATAAATGGTTACCGGCAACAGAAATAATAGGAGAAGGTTTTTTTCTGGTATTGAATGATGAATACTTAAAAGAGTGGCTTTCAATTAACAAAGTTTCTGCACGTTCAACAAAATTTGCTCAGTCATATAATGAATATGTACACTCAAGAGGATGGCAGAATACAAAGCCTAGAAATGCGCTTTATGTATTGTTGCATACTCTAGCTCATATTCTTATAAAAGAGATGGCTATGCAGGCAGGTTATTCTTCATCTTCAATGCACGAAAGAATTTATGCAGGAGATGATATGCATGGTCTTCTTATTTATACGGGGGCAGCTGATAAGGAAGGTTCTCTTGGAGGTCTTGTTCAGCTTGGTAAAAAAGAAAAGTTCTTCGGACTTTTGAAAGGGGCACTGGAGAATGCCTTGACTTGTACCACAGATCCTGAATGTCTTGACAAAGAACCAGATTCTGAAACTATTAATGGGGCTGCCTGTCATGCTTGTTGTATGATATCAGAAACAACCTGCGAAAACGGAAACAGAATGTTAGACCGTTCTCTGGTCGTTCCTTTACCTGATCATGAAGAAATGGCATATTTCAAGGATTTCTTTTAGGATTACAAATGATAAAAGATGATATAAAGACAAATTATCTTTCTTATGAAATTATTAATGCAATAAATTCATATAACCTTACGAAAGAAGAAAATGTTTTCTCCAAGTCAATTGTAGAACTTAAAAAGAATTTTCCTTCTTGTTCTGAAGAGGAAATCTATAAATTCTTGAATATCATTCTGCAGATTGATAAAAACAAAAAAAATGAAAAAAGTAAAATTGTTTTTACAGGTCCTACCTCTTTTCGTCTTAAACAAACAAAAATTTGGGATGAAGTAAAATCTATGCTTAGTGATGCAAAACAAAGCATTACGCTAACAGGTTATTCTGTTTCTGATTTTTTTGATGAGATGCAGGAGTTGATAATTCAGAAATCAATGCAGGGCATTTATATAAATCTTTACATTAATGATTTTGAAAAGCATGAAGATGTTCTTAAACGATTGATTGCTTATAAAAGAAATAATCAATTTATTCGTATATACAAATATATTCAGCCAGAAGATGATAAAATGGCGGCTCTTCATGCAAAAATGATTGTTGTTGATGGTTGTAAATCATTGATCTCTTCTGCAAACCTTTCTTATCATGGAATGGAAGGAAATATTGAAGCTGGAATATATATTGAAAGTGAAGAGAAAGGGAAAGAGATAGAGGAACTTCTAAAGAACTTGAAATATTTAAAAGTATTTGCGGAGGTTAAGGATAATGAGTAAGTTAACAATTCCGCTTTATCATGGAACAGATAAAAAAGTCTTGTCTATGTCTGCTGAAGAAAGAGCAGTTGCAAAAATGAGTGCTTTTAATCTAATTAATTATTATTCCAAAATATATATACAGAACAAATTTGAATTTCGTGATTATAGAGAATCTGCATTTCCAGAGCATGAAAAACATAGCCAATTCCTGAAAGATAAACTAAAAGACTCTTATTCACATACTTATCATTGTTATGGGATGGCTACCTCTTATATGAAGTCATCAAATTATCAGTATGATTCATTCTATGTGACAGGTATTTATGAACGAGCTTGTGATTTTGCAAGGAATGCTACCCATTTCGGGGAGCTTGGAGATACGGCTTTTACTTTGTGGAAAGGCGCAAATTTACTTGGTTATGAAGTTGATAATTCTGTAATTGGAAAAGATTTGGATATTTTACAAACAATATGGCAGATTCCTTCCTGTCCTATTATTATAAAATTTGAGGGACTAGATCGAGAACAATTATTATTTGAAAATGGAAAAAAGATTGATCCAGTTTTTACTGATGACTTTTTTGAAGGTGCCAATTTTCGATTAAAGAATGATTTTGATTCTTTATCTGATTATAAAATTATTAAATTGAACTAGAAAAAGATAGAATATGAGTAAACATATCCAATATGGCAAAACATTCGGTCTCTTTTACGATGCTTACAGAAAGTTTTGTCGTCAAAACTCTCCTGACGGAAAGCCTAATTCCGAAACACCAGAGTTATTTCACCAATGGTTTCTTTCGAATTTTGCTATGAGTATGGATGATGCAACATGTGTGCAGCTTTTTTTACGCGACCTGAATCACGAACTTACTCATATCTATTTGAAAGATGAAAACTTGATGGAGTTTTTTAAAGCTGTTGAGATCCGAGATTTAGATGGAATTAAAACCTACATCAAAGACAATGGTTCAAGCGTCGTTTTGAATAATGATGATCAGCTGGAAAATCTTACTACTGGAATTAACTTTGGAATCTGTCTGCATATACCAAGAAAAAGCCAGGGCTATGTTTTTGCATATTCACTTTATGATGATTCAAATGAACTACGCATTTTTGTAAATCATGGAATGGAACAATACCATCTTTCCAGCAACGAAATTGAAGATAAAAAATCAATTGTCTATACAGATCAGGAAATGAATGAGATTACAAAACTTGCTGTAAATCTTATTTCTTACATCTACTGTTTTCCTGATTGTCTTGTTGACGGTGCTCCACACGATGTAAAGACAGAGAACAATCATTATTTGAATACATCAGAAAAAGTGTTAGATGTTACTGAAAAGGCAGCTGCCGGAATTGTTATTCCTCATTTCCGTAGAGGATATTTCAAACGACTTAGCAGCGATTTTTATAAGAATAAAAAAGGGCAGATTGTTTTTGTGCATGAGACTATTGTTAATGGGGTAGCAAAAACATTGGAATAAATAAATCCCCTTTTTTCGTTCTTTTTTTGATTGAACAATTTATTAAATTGAAAAATTTATATAACATATATATATTAAAAGTCTTTTTAGTAAGGAGCTAACCTAAATGGCGATCACATATCAAATAAGTGTAGATAGTATTTTTTCGGCGAAGGATAAAGAAGGAAATGAACTACCAAATCGAAAACCTTACAATTTTATTATAAAACCTTATCAGCGAGGATATAGATGGGAACCAATTCATATAACTCATCTTATTGAAGATTTGTGGACTTTTAAACCTATTGTAAATGAAAATGGTAATTCTTTAAATAAAAATTATTGCTTACAGCCAATTATTGTCAAAGAAATTAATTCTGATGAGAATCAATGGGAATTAGTTGATGGCCAACAAAGATCAATTTCATTGTGGTTAATGAGAAGAATTTGTTTTTGGTTTCGGCAGGATGAAGAAGATGATGATTTATTTTATTCCCTTACTTTTGAAAATAAACCGGAATTACAGGAACTTGTCGATATAATTTCAGAAAGAACCAGAACTCCTGAAAATCCTGTTACTTTTATTAGAAAATTAAAAGAACAGGAAGAAAATCATAATACTAATTATTTGCATGATTATTTTGGAATGGCAAAAGGTCAGAATATTGATGTTGATTGTATGATTGAGTGCATGAGAACTATTTTATTGTATGACAAAATAAATGGAGTATTAGGTGATATTTTTTATCCTAGAAGTAATGATGATCCAAAGTCTAAATCAATACTTCTAGTATGGTATCAGCTAGATAATACAGGAGAGGTCGATGATGCAATTACAGTCTTCTCAAATATTAATGCAAACAAAATAAAGTTAACTGAATCAGAATTAATAAAGGCTCAAATATTATATAATTTACGAGGTTCAGACCGAAAAAAAGAAGAAGAATCTGAAATATCTATCCGGTGGGAATCAATAGAACGCACATTATGCGATGATAGTTTCTGGTATTTTTTGAATGCAGGTGATGGCAAAGAAACAGGGACAAGAATTGATTTTCTCTTTGAAATTTGGAGTAAAAACGAATCTTCAGAACTAGGAAGTGCCGATAAAACTGGATTACAAAATGGTTGGGAAAAGAGTGATTATCCATTATCGGATTTAGTAGAGAATACTATAAAGCGATCTAATAATAAGGTTGATGCCGCAAAAGCTATATGGGCAAAAATATGTAAGTTACTTGATACTTTAACTGATTGGAAGAAAGATTATTATTTTTATCATATGATAGGATTAATTGTTGCTATTAATAGAATTATGAAAAAAAAATCCGCAGCTGATATTATTCACCAATGTATTAAGGAATATCAATTAATTTCGAAATCGAAAGAGGATTTCAAATATTACTTAAAAAGTCTAATTAGAATCCATATGGCAGAAATTGTTAATAGTAAAAAAGACACAAATGATTCAAGCATAGATGTAAACAATTTCTATGAATTCACCAGGATAATAGATTCTCTCAACTATGAAGAAAGCAAAGATCAGAATATTATTAAAGTTGTATTGCTTATGTATAATATAGCTTCACTAATAAATGCAAAGAATGAACATGAGAAATTCCCTTTTGAATTATTCTTTACAGATAAATATGATATAGAACATGTAAATCCACAAAACCCCGAAGATGATAAAGAAGGTGCATTACAAAAATGGTATGCAGCTATGGGGAAAGAGGCAGATTATGATATAAGTAAAGGAACAGAACAACTTTTGAAAGAAGCTAAAATAATTGCAGATGAATATAAAATTCACCTTATTGGGAATTTAGTATTACTAGATGCAAATACTAATAGAGCTTATAAGAATAAGCCGTTTTTTGAAAAGAGACGAGAGATAATAAATATTCTTAGAACGGGAAAGAGAGAGTTAGGAAAAGATATTGATTACGAGAAATATATTCCTATTGGGACAAAATGGGTTTTTCTTAAAGCATTTTCTGAGTTAATGAATACAGAATCTGCGTCTATTCATCTTATATGGGATGGGGAAGATGAATATAAAAAAGATTTAATAAAACAATTATGGCTTTTACAATCAGGATATAAAAACACATCAGATAAAGTTGAATATTATGAGTATAAAAATGGCGAAGGCATTTTATGTGCTAAGGGATTGATAATTGATTATGATGGCAAATATCATTTCATTGCATGGGACGAAACCAATACAGCTCTTATAAAACAAACAGGAAAAATTGAAATTTCTAATAAAAACTCTAATGGTTTGCTTCCAGACGGGACATATTTGTTCTTTCCTGATGGCACTTATAATAAGTTAGAGAAAAATTAAATAAAAAAAAATGAGGAACGAAAAATATGACATTTTTTCAACTTATAAATGATTTTAGAATAATTATTCCAAAGATTCAAAGAGACTATGCTCAGGGAAGAGCAAAATTCAACAAAAATGGAGTTGAAATTAAATCCGAAAAACCGTATCAGGTTAGGATTGGTTTAGTAAATGCTTTATATGATGGAGTTATTACTCATAAACAGGTAGATCTTAATTTTGTATATGGAAAAAAAATAATTACAAACCCTGCAACTTCGTATAATAAGAATAAATTCATACCTATTGATGGTCAGCAAAGATTAACTACTTTATTTTTATTTCATTGGTATATTTATCAGAGAGCAGAACTTATTGATAAGGTTGCAAATTTAATAGATGTTTTTTCTTATGAAACAAGAGAAACTACAAGAGTTTTTTGTGAAGAATTATGTAAAGATCTTATTCTTTGTTCAAGTGATAATAAAAGAATAAAGAATCTAATATGTCTTAAGGAAGAAGACAAAAGATTATATAGATTATCTACTCAAATAAAAAATAGAATTTGGTTCACAAGTAATTATGCAAATGACCCGTCTGTGCAGAGCATGCTTATAATGTTAGACACAATAGAAGAGAAATTTGCTGAATCTAAAATACATAATACTATTGAGGATTTTAAAAAACTTGCAGATTATCTAGAAAGTAAAGACTGTTGTATTACTTTTTCGCATCTTGGCGTAGAAAAGTTTGATGATGAAGACATGTATATCAAGATGAATGCCAGAGGGAAGGAACTGACTAATTTTGAAATATTCAAAGCTCGTTTAGAGGAAAGTAATACTTTACAAAATATTTGCTATGAAGAGAGAGATTCTGCCATTGAAAAATCCAGAAAAATAACAGAGTTTTTTGGGAAATATAATAATGAGTTCACCAATTTCTTTTATGGAACTCTTGAATTAGGTAAAGATTTTTATGATAAAGCCATTTTTAATTTTGTAGAATGTTTTTTGAAATATGATCATTTTGCATGGATTACGGGACATACCAAAATATCAGAAGAGCATTATTATGATGATTTTTCTAATACAAATTATACAGGTGCATCTCTATTTAATGATTATATACGAAATCCTACTCTTCATGGATATGACAAAGAGAATGGAGAACAATATATTACAGAATTAAAAATTCAAGCAAAACAAAGCATAGTAAAAATTACAAGTATTCTTGATTTCTTTGTTACAAATCGATTTTCGAGCTTACCTTCTTACAAAAATAATTTAGAAGATGACAAAATAAAATTTGATGAAAAGCAATTGTTTATTTCAAATAAAGATGAAGCATCAAATATTATTCGTGTAAAACAATATGCGTTATTATCATTTTTTTATTTATTAGATTGTGAAAATGAATTTGAAAGTAAAATTGATGCATATAAAGAATGGAAAAGATTTGTATTTAATATAACATACAAATTCAAAGTAAAAGATCCTGTAAATTTTGCTAAAATGGTTGGTGTTTTTGCTGCGATTTTATCAGAAATAAAGGAACGATATGTTTCAAACAAAAATACTGTTTCTGAAAATGATGTGCTTTTAGTTATAAAAGATTACAATACAATTCCTGCTATAAAAAATATGCCGAAAGAAGTAATTCGACCTTTATTTGATAGTGAAGCTAGAAAAGCCCAATTAATGTTAGATTCTGAAAATGGAATAGAATGGAGTCAGTGCATAAGAAATGCGGAAGAGTATTATGAGGATGGTAATATTGACTTTATTCTTAACATTATAAGTGATAATTGTAAACCTTCAGAGTTTATTAAAATATTTAATAATTCTAAAGCTTGGCTTGATAACAAAAAGGATCCAAAAGATTGTGTAGCTTTCAATGAAGCTCTTTTATGTTTAGATTATGGACCAGATTATGAAAAGATGGCACATTTAAGAGTATATTCCAAGAATGAAGTCTGGCAATTATTTTTTGGAAAACAGGGTAACTTGAGGGAAGATTTACTTAATAAAGAAATAGGAAATGCCGGTGGACTTCAATATGGTATAGGAAAGCTTTTCAAAATTTATGATACAACTATTTCCATCAAAAATTTTGCTGATAAATTAATGTCAGCATATACCCTAAAAGAAGGGGCTTGGTTAAGAAATATTTTAGTTTCTGAAAAACTAATTAAAGAAATTGCTAATCCTAAATGGAATCTATCAGGAACAATTGGACTGTGGAATCAATCTGGTCAGAATGAATACATCCTTTTTGTATCAAACGCATATAATAGTGGAAATATCGAATTAAATTTATTCAGGTTGGCTATGAAATTAATTGATACTTATCCAAATGATGTAGAGATAGAGATTATTTCTGGAAAATCACGATCAAAAGAAAAAAGATTTGTTAAATTACATAATAAATCGGTTGGTTATGATATGGAGCAACATTTGTTTTATAACATTGATAGAAGTGTAGACTTTAAATCTAAGAATAATGATAACGGCATGACTGAAGCTTTTCAATATCTTATTTCATAATAAAACTCTTTTATTGTAGGATAATTAATTATATGGAACCTAAATATTTTTTACTTCAAATAAAAGAGGGACCTCATGGCGGCCCATTTTATGATTGTGTTGATAAATGGATTTCTGCCGGATATGCTGCTGTTTTTACAAAAGACCCTTTGGATAAAATAGACAACAATGTTGTTTCTAAAGATGTCGTAAATTTTATAGATATTTTTAAGACAGAAGAAAATGATAATTCCATTCTTCTGTCAATTGGGGCCAATAAGGATTCTTTGGATACAATTTATATTTATAAAAAATCTGGTCCTTTGGAAGAAATAAAATCTTTTTCTGTTAATCCTGATAATTACAAAACCTGTAATTATCAGGATCATGTTATAGGTTTCAAGATTACTTTGCTAAAAGCAATTAAAGTTGTTGATTGTCCTCTCGTTTTGGCAACAATAAAATCAAATACCAGACTTACCATGGGTACTTTTAAAAGTATAGAAGATCCAAACAATCCTGAATCCCATTTTAATTCGTATTTTGGAAACATCAAAGCATTGGAATATATTTTGAATAAGAAAAAGGTTAGTGTCCAGAACTTTACAGAATATTTAGAATGTCTTTCTCCGATAGAGTTTGAAACTTTAATTGCAAAAATAAAAGAAGAAGAAGGTTATTTTGTTCCTGCATATAAAGGCGGTATGCTCAAGGATTATGATTTAATTTGCAAAAAAGATGGAACACAAGAGAACATTCAAGTAAAACTAAATCTTTCAAAACAAACATATAATAAATACAAGAAGAAAAATGTATCAATTTATTGTGTATCAAAATCTCCAGACATCAAAAATTCAGTAATACAAATTTTTGATTATCATGATTTGGAGAAAATGATAAATAAATGTCCTCATACAAAAGCCTGGTTACAGCAATCATTAAATTGGATTGATTTTAATTTTTTTTAAAAAATCTTATCACACTCTCACCAAATGATAGCCTCCCGCACTATATTATTATATAGAGATTCTCGGGGCACGCCCGAGAATGACACTTTTTTGGAGGTCGCATTATGTCTAAATGGAGCAATGAACTTAAACAGATGACTCTGACAGGAACTTTTCCTCTGGCAGTAGTGAAAAATGAAGACCATGATTTTGGGATTGTTATAACTACGGAACCTAAGGTTGTTATCAATTCGATTCAGGCTGGAGCGTTTATGCCGGTGCCTTCGGAAGAAGTTATTGCAATTTTTGATTCCGTTTCGCAGATGGTTGAGTCGGGCTGGGTTCTGGATTAGGCGTTGCAACTTTGAGATACTATATTATTGTGGTATAATGTTGTAATTGGGAGAATGGAATGAAAGTTTTTTATAATCCTTCTTATGATGGGTTTGTTTATTTTGATTTTTCAAAAAAGAATATTGCGTTTGATACTGTTGTTTGTAATACAAAATCGCTGGTAAATCTTATTGAGCTGCATGCAGGGCTTTATACGTCGCTGGCTTCGGATCTGGACAGAACTTTGGACTATTATAATGCGCTCAAGGCCTATACCAAAGCGAATCCTGGACACATGTTTGCGGCCTCTTTTGACCGCGATGGAATTAATACTGCAAAAGAATGTCTTAAATGGCGCGACTCTATGCTGCTTGCAGGATGGGAGCCTGGAAAAAACGATGCTTCCCAGCGAATGAAAACCCTGGCCTCAATTGAAAAGGATTTTGATTCTCCTTCCTTTGGAGAAAAACTTTTGAATGTTACTAAGGCATTAAAAAAAGGCTTAGCTCTCCCTGCGGACTTAGAAATAATAATTCCTTTTGATTACAATTGTTTTATGCCGGCAGAAAAGGAACTGCTTAAGGCAATTGGTCTTGAGAAGGTTCATGTAAATGCGGAAGCAGAAGCTGGCAGTAATTATCTTGCCAAAATGGCTAAAGTCTTAAAGGAAAATACTTCTGAAAAACTTACGCTTGAGCAGAATGACGGTTCTGTAGATATTATTCAGTTTGAAACACAGAACGAGTCTCTTGAGTATTTGAGCCAGCTGCGGCCGGATGCGTATGATGTCTGGATAAACCGCGATAACCGCTCGTTTGATAACTGGCTTTCTTATCTTCATAAACCAACTTGTGGCGCTTATGATAAGGGTGTGAGTCAGATTTCGGAGCTGCCGTTGATTGGGCTTGGACTTTTTTCGCGTCCACTTAATTTGAACTCTCTTTTGAGTTGGCTTAGTGTTCCTCTTAATCCGCTTAGCAAAGGATTTAGAAATAAACTTATAGAGGCAATTGTAGGGGCGGGCGGATACTTTAATGAAGCCTGCCGAGCTTGCATTGATGACGCTCCTGATTATGATAAAGATGCGATAAAGTATTTTCTTCCTGATATTACAAAGCCGCAAGAGGCTATCAGCCAGAATGAAAAAATCAAAAAAGCCCGGATTGTTGAATATGTGTCAGAGCTTAGTAAATGGATTATGGGCAAGTTCAAAGACGAAAAGCTCAACGAAAATCAGGTATTGCATCTTAAGGGTGCACTGCAGACCTGTAATGCCATGGAAAGAATTCTTGATATTTTTGAACAGGATGAGATTGCTTTTGAAGAACTCATTCTTGTTTTTGATTCTTTATCAACCGAAATAGAAATTGAAATCAGTGACGCAAAAAATGGGTGCGCCAATCTTATTAAATCAAGCGCAAATTTTGCATGTGCGGCAAAGTCTACAATCTGGTGTGATTTTTATAATCCGGATCAGCCATCGCTCACTTATGACTTTTTGCTTCCTTCAGAAAAGCAGGCGCTTAATGACTTACTTTGGCAGCCGGAAGACGAGCGTACGTTTAATCGTTTGAATAAATATCTTCCTTTCATTTTTACAAAGGAAAAGCTTACGCTGGTTACTGTAAAAAAGTGTGGAACAACAGACACTGTGCCAGAGCCTTTGATTATTCGTCTTGAAAAGAACATGGGTGAAGATGAAAATAAAAAGCCGCTGCTTGATAAATTCATTAAGCACCTGAGCCTCGCAGATATTCATGGTATAAAAACTAAAACGCTGGCCCAGATACAAAACAGGGGACAGAGCGAGGAAGGTACAATTAATTTTGAGCGTACAGACCTTGTTCATTTTAGAGACAGCGAAAGCTTTAGCTCAATTTCAAATCTTATTGATAATCCTTTTGACTATGTTTTTGATAAAATCATTCATTTGCAAAAACAGGGTGCAGCCGCTCTTAGTGCGGTTTATACAACAAAAGGAACTGTAGCCCATGCAATTATTCAGGAACTTTTTGGTCCGGTTGGCGGAGGAACCCAAACTCCACAGGAGATTAAAAAGCAGATTGATACCCGCTACGAAGAAGTGTTTAATCAAAAGGTTTTGGAAAAGGGTGGCATTCTTTTACAGTCAGAAAATCTTTCGGAAACTGCAATTTTTAAGGAGCAGATGCTTGAGTGTGTAAAGTCGCTGGCCGGTCTTCTGGAAGAAAACAATCTTAAGGTTGTTGAGTGTGAACAGGAACATAAAGATGCTGCGCTTGAGGATTTTAAAAAACAGAAGATTTTCTTTAACGGCAACATAGATATGGTTTTGCAGGATGAAAATGGAGACTCGGTTATTTTTGATTTCAAGTATTCTACAAGTGAAAAAAAATATGGAGAATGGATCTCAAAAAATCGTTCCATGCAGCTTGCTTTGTATAAAGGGCTCGTTCATAAGGCAACGGGTAAACATGCAAAAGCAGCCGCTTATATTCTGCTTCCTGAAGTTAAGGTTATTACCGCAGATGATTTGAAGGGAGCTATCTTTAAGACTGCAGTTGATGCTGACAGAGCCGGAAACCTCTTAGCCGAGATGGCCAATTCCTACGACTTTAGAAAAGCTCAGATTTTGGATGGAATTGTAGAAGATGGAGAAGGTATGATTTTTACTTACAACGGTAAAATTGAAAATCCTCCTATTGACTATGTTGCCAAAATGGAAGAGCAGGATCTTGTCCCAATGGATTTAGAAATTCATTCAAAAAATAAAACCTGGAACAAGGAACCAAATTCATACAGTAATTACAGTATTTTTAAGGCAGGTGAATAATGAATCACGTTACATATATAAGCGCCGGGGCGGGCAGTGGTAAAACTTTTACATTAACTTCTATCCTTGCAGATTTGATTATAAAAGAAAAAGCTGCTCCAGAAGAATTTATCCTTACAACCTTTACCGAAGCCGCTGCAGCAGAATTTAAGGAAAAAGCAAAGGCCAAAATCTTTGAACAGCAGCAAACACCTCGCTATGCAGAATATGCAGAACGGTTGGACCAGGCCATGATTGGTACTGTAGACAGTGTTTCTTATACATTTGTCCAGAAATACTGGTATCTTCTTGGAATAAGCCCCAACCTCAAAATGGTAGATGATGATCAGAAAAAGTTTTTTATTGGTCAGATTCTCTCTTCTATTGCGACCCAGGAAGAAACTGCTTTCTTAAAAAACTTCTGTGAAGAGTTTGGAATTACGACTAATGATGATAGTTACAGTCGTCTTAATTATGACTTTTGGAAGGATGATGTAAAAGATATTTTTGAAAAATGCAAAAGTTATAGTGTAAAAGATCTGGAACAAAGCCGCGAAAAATCTCTGGCATTTGCAGAAGAACTTTCAGGATTCTGGACTCTTAATTATGATGTTGAACAACTTAATGATTTAATGAAAGAAATTAAAACTATCGATGCAGGTTTGACCCGAAAATCCATGGGCCGCACAGCGGATATAAAAAAGTTTTCTTTTCTTATTTCAAAACAACTCAAAATAAAAGATCTTTCTGGTTTTAAGACCTTTTTGGATGGGCTTCCTTCAGGTTTTCAGAGTAGTGAACTCAGGCAAACTGTTTTAGACAGCCTGAATCACATTTATACAAATACAAAAGTTCACGACCTTGTTATCAGGTATATAAATCTGATTTTTGATTATGCTAAGAAGGCACAATCCGCTTTTGAAGAATATAAAGAAAAACAGCATCTTATTGATTTTACAGATATGGAAACCCGCTTTGTAGAACTGCTTGATATTCCTGAAGTTCAGCAGGATATCAGAGAATCATATAAATATGTTTTTGTAGACGAGTTTCAGGACTGTTCTCCAATTCAGGTTCAGATTTTTGATAAGCTTTCTGAAATTGTCGGCTCAGACGATTGTGATGATTTAATTGTTACAGTTGGCAAAGACGAAGATGCCCGTGATTTTCATACTCATAACAGCATCTGGGTAGGAGATTTTAAACAGGCTATTTACGGCTTCCGAGGGGCCGATACAGAGCTTACAAAAGCAGTTGCAGATATTATTGGTCGCAAGCATGTGGCTGCCCCAAAGCAATATATGATTCACACGCTGGATACAAGCTATCGTTCTTTGCAGGATATTGTAGATTTTACAAACGATGTTTTTGTTCCGGCCTTTGCAGATGTCCTTACTAAAGAGCAGGTTGTGTTAAAGTCCAACCGCGGCAATCCAGATAAAATCAAAAGTCTGCGTTACTGGAAGGTGGAAGGTTCTAATGCAAACAGCCATGCACAGGACCTTGCTAAACAGATTGCAAAACGAATAAAGGATGGAGACTCTCCAACAGATTACGCAGTTTTGGCAAGCCGTAACTCAGAGTTGAATAAGCTTTCTAATGCACTTAATGCGCTTCATATTCCTGTATGCCGTGAACTTGCAATAGATGAATCCCGAGATGAACTTACTCTGCTTTCGGCATTGCTCAATCTTGTAATGAATGAAAAGGATAACTATTCAAGAGCCGTTGTTGGATTTTTAACTCAGGAGAATTTTGGAGCAGGCAAGGTTATTGATTCAAAACTTGAATATGATGCTAAAGAAACAAAAGAGTCTTATTACCTGGCTGACAATGCGCTTATATCTAAGTTTATGGAGAGAGTAGATTTTTATAAGGTTCAGACAATTCATAACCTTGTAGAAAGCCTTATTATCGGGCTTGATTTGTATACAGTTGGACACAGCTGGAAGAATGCCTCTGGAACAGATG
>JAEEGL012408887.1_pt1 | contig 13865 bp, 15 predicted proteins | sample 9134231 | NCBI WGS metagenome assembly JAEEGL01 (sample SAMN16246548, study PRJNA631951) | gut metagenome | biome: gut microbiome; feature: rumen; material: fiber-attached | host: Bos | place: Iran: Karaj | collected 2018-10
GTTCATCTTGCCCACGCCCATCCCGATAGCCCCGGATGAGACCAGGATCATTTCGTGTCCGGCGTTTTTAATGTCGCTGAGCACCTTGCACAGCTCTTCGATCAGGCGGATATTGCTGCGGCCCGTGGCGTGGGTCAGGGTGGAAGTCCCGACCTTGACAACGACTCTCATATCCCTCTCCCTTTGCTTTTTGTTTGGATCATCATATCATATCCGTCCGGTGGATTCAATACATCACCGCGGCAAAGAAAGGCTCGGGAAGAGCAAGGCCCGCGCGGCGGAGAAAGCGCCGTGCGGGCCGAAGCATCCGTATATTCTATTGTTTCTTACTGTCTTCATCACGCTCCGACTGGCCGGAATATGCTGCGAACGCAGCCAGACCGATAGCCATCAGGACCCACCATACAGCCGCCTCGCAAAAGTCTTTGAAGCCTCCTCCCACAACCGTGCTGACGGCATACACCAGCAGAACAGCTATGACCAGTATAACGGTTGCTTTGATCAATCGCTTATTGCTTTCGGCGTCTTTTGCGTCTTTTCTAACCTTCTCTGTCATTTTCGCATCTCCTTTTACCAATTCATCCAGGCTGATGCCATAGAGATCACTGAGACTTATCAGGCTGACTATATCGGGAAGTGACTTCCCGTTTTCCCAATGGGATACAGTCACACGGGATACCAGGATTTTCTCTGCGACCTGATCCTGTGTCATGCTGGTACTCTGTCTTGCTTCTTTCAGTCTTTCCGAAATCTCCATTTTGCATCTCCTGTGTATGGTCTGAGTTTATCCGAAAGTGACCTTGTCCGTCCATCAAATGGCTTTTACATCGCCCGGAATCGTTGTAAAAAAGACTTTACACCGCTGATTATCCATGGTTTTCCGTATCGTACTCATTGAATCGGCATGCCAAACGCCGATTTGTCCGGATAATTATAGCACCTTAATCGAATGATAACAACGAAGCAGTCTCTCTTGCCTGACAGAATAACGGGATCGCTGTCTTTATTATCAGCGATCCCATGACGGCAGGATCCTGACTCGTACGCAAAAGCAGCGCGGCCAAAGCCGCGCTGCTTTTGCATAGAGAAAGTCCGCGCTGGATGCGCCGGGGCATGGAAAGATCGCCTGAAAGCATACCGGAAGGAGAGCCCGGCAAGCCGGGATCTGTTACTCCTCCAACATGGCGACAGCTTCTTCAAATGTTACGGACTCGACAAGTTCTTCCCAAACGTCCTCGTTGTAATACAGGTATGTTGTTTCGCCGGTCATGTAGTTATTGTCGAAGGTAGAGTTCGTTTTCTCCGGAATAATCACCTCAAAGCCTCTTTCGAATGCGGATTTAACGGTGGCGTCGATGCAGTAATTCGTCTGCAGTCCGATGATCATCAGTCGCTTGTCCGTCTGCTGCTTCAGGTATTGCTTAAAGTCTTTGTTTCCAAAGCAGCTGTTGATTGTTTTGACGAACACTTTTTCTCCGTGTATCGGCGCTATCCGATCGATGATTTCAAAGGCTTCGTCTCCGACGGACATACCGCTGTTCGGACCCGCGTCATGCTGAACAAAGATAACTTCAACATGGTTCTTTCTTGCGGCGTCAACCAGTTGGGCCGTCCTCTCCGTAAAAGCATCAAACGCGTACAGATCCTCATCAACCAGGCCTTTCTGCATGTCAATAACCAGCAAAATCATGATCCTGTTTTCTCCTCACATCCCGTATTGTCGGGAGAATTATACCTGACCCACACCGACAATACAATATCTGATATACTCCATATGCAACCTGAAGTTGCGAGAAAGCAAATTCAGGTTGGTGGATAAATCAGCAAATAAGGGGTATACTCCTGCCAAAGGAGGCTGAAATAACGAGTTTTTCGGAAAACCTGCAAACGATTCGGAAGAAGAATCAAATGTCCCAGGAAGAGTTGGCGGAATTACTCGGAGTGAGCAGACAGGCAGTTTCAAAATGGGAACTCGGAGACGGATATCCGGAAGTTGAGAAACTTCTTATTTTATCAAAGAAACTGAACATATCACTGGACAGCTTAATGACAGGAAGTTCACCCGGGAACGAAGAGCCGGATACAGGTCCGTCAGGCATTATCCGGATCGTTTCTCCAAACGAAGGCATTATCATGGACATTTCAAAAGTGATGCGTTCACAAGAATTCAAGGGCGGAAAAAACAGCCCAAAATACGCCCTGTTTGCTTCAGACGGAAAAGAGATGTCATTCTGGGGCGTTCAGAATACGCTTCTTGGCTGGTATCGAAATCTTGATGATATAAGCAGGGAAATCGGAGAAATCCAGAAAGCGTTGGATACAGGGGTACCGTCTTATGTTTTGCAGTACAGCGTCAAATGCAAACAAAACCTGTTCCGGACAATAATAGAAGAATAGTCAAAACAGATTACCGTTTGACCAATTGATTATCAAATAGGCGAAAAACAAATCCTGAGCCGGGGGTCAAACCCGGTTCGCGGTTTATTCATAAGCAAAAAAGGGAAAGCGGCCGGGAACAGCCGCATCCTATAACTGTCCGGTCGTTTTTGGGTAAAAACAGGATTGCTATCTTGTTAAATAGCAATCCTATTCTGGCGGAGGGTGCAGGATTCGACCTCCGCTGCGGCGGAGGCCGCCTCGGGTTGCAACATGCCCCCGGCATGTTGCCAAGTGCCCTCGGGTTCGAATCCTGACTCGTATGCAAAAGCAGCACTGCCAAAGCCGTGCTGCTTTTGCATTGGCGGAGGGTGCAGGATTCGAACCCGCGTGGGGTTGCCCCCTAACGGTTTTCAAGACCGCCCCGTTATGACCGCTTCGGTAACCCTCCGTATATGTCAGCTCCTTTGGGGGAGATAACGGCGAAGCGCAACTCTCCTTTCCGGATATGAGAAAGCTATCACATTTTTACTGCCCTGTCAATGCGCTTTCGGGTATATCCGCGCCCGGGAACGGGCGGGAAAAAGCGCGTCCCGCAGGGGGAAAGGCCTTGCTTTTTGACTCCCGCTGGTTTACAATAATCACATGTTCGCATAGACCGAGGGAGCGTGGGGTGAGGAGATGAAATCAACGGGAATCGTGCGCAGGATCGACGAGTTGGGCCGCGTAGTCCTGCCCATCGAGCTGCGCAGGACAATGAATCTGGAGGTTCGGGATCCGGTGGAGATCTTCATGGAGGGAGATTCCATCGTTCTGCGCAAGGTTGAATCCGCCTGTCTGTTCTGCGGCGGCATCCGGCAGCTTACGGAGTTTCGGGGCAAGCAGATCTGTTCCGACTGCCTTCGGCAGCTGAAGGAGAAATAACAGGATAAACGCCCGGGGATCCCCGGGCGTTTTGCGTGTCGGTTCGTTTTATACGGGCGCCCGGTTCTCCGGGCGCCTTTTCGTCAGTACAGCGAGGCGATGATGTCCACGCAGCGCTCCGGGCCGAGCGCGCTGGAGTTGAGGATGATATCGTAGTTCTCGATATCGCCCCATTTTCGGTCGGTGTAGAACTGATAGTACAGGGCGCGGCGCTTGTCCTTGTCACGCAGGCGCTTTTCGGTGGGGACCTCGGTCTCGCCGTATTTCTCCACGATCCGCTTTGCACGCGCTTCAAAATCCGCGTGGATGAACACCCTGAGAAGATCGGCCTTGTCTTCCAGGATCACGTCGGCGCAGCGGCCCACGATCACGCAGCTCTCTTTTTCGGCGATCTCCCGAATGATCCGGCTCTGAACCGCCCAAAGGCGGTCCTGGTTGGTGGGGGCGGTATAGCTCCCGTCCATTCCGAGGGCCGATGCCGCCCAGGAGCCCAGTGAGGCGTTCTCACTTTCCTTTTCCACATATTCACGGGTGAACCCGCTCTCCTCTGCCATTTTTTCGATCAGTTCCTGATCGTAGCAGGGAATTCCCAGTTTTTTGGCGACCTCACGGCCGATGGTGCGGCCGCCGCTTCCGAATTCACGTCCGATGGTGATGATCCGATTGCTCATACGCTTCTCCCTTCTGTTTTACGTAAGATCATTCCCGTGATCCGTGTACGTGCCGTCTTCTGTCCGGGGCGGGATCATTCCCCGCTGTCCGGTACGATGCTTCCGCTCCGCCCGGATCTTCCGTCCGGTTCGTCTGTATGTATTATAGCACATATCCGCCGCGGAATAAAGGGCGTCAGCCGTTGTTTCCGCTTTTTTCCCTTACCGTGGCGGCGTGATAGAGGTCATTGCGGCTCTGCCCCGTCTCGGCGGCGGCCCGGCGGGCGGCGTCCTTCAGAGAAAGGCCTTCCGCCCGATAGCGCTCGGTGAGCTCCACGGCTTCCTCCAGCGACGTACGCGGGCCCTTCTGCCGCGCCGCGCCGCGGATCACAAGAACGTATTCGCCCCGGGGCCGTTCGCTGCGGTAACGCTCCAGCGCTTCGGATATCGTGGTGCGGATGATTTCCTCGTGGATCTTCGTGAGCTCCCTGCACAGGGCGATCTCCCTGTCCCCAAGCGTCTCCAGAAGATCCGCAAGCGTTTCCGTGAGTTTGTGCGGCGCTTCGTAGATCACCATGGTGCGGTGTTCTTCCCGCAGTGAATCCAGATGCTCCCGGCGGCTTTTGTTGGCCGTGGAGAGAAAGCCCTCGAAGGTGAAGCGCTGCGTGGGAAGTCCCGACATGGCCAGCGCCGTGACTACCGCGCTGGGGCCGGGGACCGACGCGACCGGTATGCCGTTTTCGGCGCACAGGCGCACCAGTTCCTCCCCGGGATCCGATATAGCGGGCATACCCGCGTCCGAGACCAGAGCGCAGCTCTCTCCGGAGAGCAGACGCGGGATGATCACCGCCGCGCTCTCGATCTTGTTGTGTTCGTAATAGCTGACCAGCGGTTTGCGGATACCGAAGCGGTTCAGCAGCTTAAGCGTCACCCGCGTATCCTCCGCGGCAATGAAGTCCACTACGCTCAGAGTCTCTCTGGCCCTGGGACTCAGATCGTCCAGATTCCCGATGGGCGTGCCCACCAGATATAATGTGCCCGTCACGGCCGCACCTCCCAATGACAGATCCTGCGGTATTCGGCGGTCTCCTCTCCGTCCGCGCCGAACTGAAACAGCGTCGCCTCCGCGGCGAGCCCGCTTCTCGCTCCTTTTCGCGCCCGGCAGAGGAAGAGCTGCGGGGCATGCTCCGGCGAAGCGGCAAGGAAGCGAAGCCGCTTCGGCTCCAGCCCCGCGGCGGCAAGCGCGGAAAACACCTCGGCAAGGCGCTCCGTTCGGTGCACCAGGCAGAAATCCCCGCCCGGTCTCAGCAGCCGCGCCGCCGCAAGGCAAAGCTCCCCGACGGACGCGCTTTCCGTACGCATGGCCGCCCGGTCGCCGTCGGCGGACACCGCTCCGCTCCCGGAGGGGAAATAGGGCGGATTGGACACGACGAGGTCCATGCTTTCTCCCGGAAGAGGCGCCCGGCGCAGATCCGCCTCATGCACCCGGCAGCGGTCCGCCAGAGCGTTTGCCCGGATGTTTTCCCGGCAGCTCAAAACGGCGGCTGCCCGGAACTCGACCCCGTCCATTTCCGCCGACGGGTCCTCCAGGGCAAGGAGCAGCATCAGTATTCCGCTCCCGCAGCCCAGGTCGCAGCCGTGCCGGGCTCCGGGTGTACGTGAGAAATCCGCCAGTGCCAGCGAGTCCGTTCCGAAGGGATCTCCGGCGTATGTCGGCCCATCGGGCCACAGTTCTCTGCGTTCCTTCATGACGTTATCTTAACGTAAAACCGGCGGTATGACAAGCATACCGCCGGTTTTGCCGTTTCAGCGGAGATTACTTCTCCACGATCGCCTCGTTGGGGCAGTTCTCAACGCAGGTGCCGCAGGACACGCAGGTATCCTGGTTGATCTCGTAGTGATCGGCGCCCTCGAAAATGGCGTCGTTGGGGCAGTTCTCGGCGCAGGTGCCGCAGGACACGCACTCGTCGGTGATAACATACATGGTGATTTACCTCCCATAAATTGTTTTCCGTCGGTATTGTAACATATGTTAATGAAAAAGCAACCTCTTTGCCAAAAGTTATCTTTCGCTAACTCCGTGGTTCCCTCACCCCATCTTATACCGCCGCAGCGGGCTGTTCCCCGGCGGGAACGCCCCCCTCGTCCTTTGTTTTCCGTGCTCTTTCAGGCCTTTATCTTGACGAAAAGCAAGAAGAAGGGTAAGATAGATTTTCAAAGATAACCGCGAAATTCTATTCGGATAAGGACAAAAACTCATGCAGAAACAAGCCTGGACCTATTCCCTTACCGGCGCGGCGCTCGGAGCGTTCGCTCTGCTGCTGCGCTGGCTGCAGAGGGAGATGATCATAGACGAAGCCGGTCTGCCTCGGAGCGGCGCCGCCATCAGCGTGCTGCTGGTGCTGTTCCTGTTTGCGGCCGCGGCTGCTCTGTGGATACTCTCGGGCCGTCTGGGCGGAGACCGTTCGCCGGAAGAGCCGGAAGAGGCGCTCGCCGTGCGCGGGCCCATCCCCACAGTCCTGCTGGCGGTGGCCGGCGCCGCCGCACTGGGCGGCGCGCTGCTGATGGTGGTACAGGCGGATTCTCTGTTTCTGCGTATCAGCGCCCTGGCGGGCGTCCTGGCGGCAGCGGTCCTGATCCTCTACCCGTCTTTGCCCCGGTGGGGCGGGTTCGGAGCCGGGCTCTCCCTGGTTCCGGTGATTTTCTTCTCTCTGTGGCTGGTCGTCTCCTACAAGGACAACGCGGTGGATCCCATCGTATGGAATTACGGGATGCTGATCCTTGCCGTCTCCTCTTCACTGTTCGCCGTCTATCGGCTCTGCGGATATCTGTATTATCGTATCCGCTCCCGCCGCGCCGTATTCGGATGCGCTTTGGCGGTGGTGCTCTGCCTGAGTGTCCTGATGGATGATCTGCCTCTCGGCATGAGGGTGCTGCTGGCCGGATGGGCCGTCGGTTTCGCGGCGCTGTGCTGGGTGCTGTGGAGCAACATGCTGCCGGAGGACGGCCCGGCCGGGGACGGCATCGGGGACTCCGCCGAAGCAACGGAATAACGCTGTCTTCCGCCGCCCTTTCCGGGCGGCGGTTTTTCTTGACCGCGTCCGGACCGGGCCGTGTCGGACAGGCCTGTTCCGATGTTCTCCCGCAAAAACAAGAGCCCGCTATTGACTTTGAGTGGAAACGATAGTATACTATCGAACCGTGGAGGTAACAGATTATGGAATTGGCTAGGAAACTTAAGATGATCGACGACTGCGTCAAGCGCAAGGCCAACGCGGATCTCGAACAGATGGACCTGACCATCGCGCAGCACCACACGCTGGTGTTTCTTGTGATGCGCGAAAACCACACCGCCGAGCTCAAGGAGCTCGAGCGGGAATTCCGCGTTTCGCAGCCCACCGTGGCGGGCATCGCGCAGCGCCTGGAAGCCAAGGGTTATGTTGAGGCTGTTCCGCATCCCACGGATAAGCGCGTCAAAATGCTTCGTCTGACCGAACAGGGGGAGGGTATCTGCCGGCGTTCCTGGGAAAAAATGAAGGAACGCAACACGCACATGACGGCCGGCATTTCCCCGGAGGAGCTCGATGAGCTGAACCGGCTGCTGGACATCGTGTACCGCAATCTCGAATCCGGGGTATAGGCCCCGCGAAAAGACGCGCCGGGCCGCGGCGCGGAAGGAGGCAGGCATATGATAAAAAAGCTGGCCCGATTCGTCGGGCAATACAAAAAGAACGCGATCCTCGGACCGCTGTTTCTGCTGGGAGAAGTCTTTATGGATATCTTCCAGCCGTTTGTCGTCGCGTCGCTGATCGATAAAGGCATCCAGGCGCAGAACACGGCCGCCATATTCAAGTACGGCGCTCTGATGCTCGGCTGCGCCCTGATGAGCCTTTTCCTCGGCGCCATGTCGGGCGTGCACTCATCCATAGCCACAACGGGCTTTGCCGCCAACGTGCGCGACGCGCTCTTCAAAAAGATCCAGACGTTTTCCTTCAAGAATATCGATAAATTCTCCACCGCCAGTCTGGTGACGCGCACCACCACCGATGTGAACAACGTGCAGATGGGCTTCATGCAGATCCTGCGCATCGCTACCCGCACGCCGGCCATGCTGGTGCTGAGCATGACGATGTGCTTCATCATCAGCCCGAAGCTCAGCACGATCTTCCTGATCGCCGTGGCTGTGGTGGGAAGCGTGATGCCGATGATCGGCCGCCTCGCCGGAAAAACCTTCTCCAGCGTGTTTCAGCGCTACGACACGATCAACGCCCGCGTTGAGGAGAACGTGACCGGCGCGCGCGTGGTAAAGGCCTTCGTGCGCCAGGACTACGAGTCGGAGAAATACGCCAGGGCCACCCACGACCTGCGCTCGAAGTTTGTCAAAGCCGAGATGGTCGTGGCGATGAACATGCCGGTGATGACTCTGGTGATCAACAGCTGCACCATCGCCCTCAGCTGGTTCGGCGCGCGGATGGTGGTCCTGTCCGGCGGCACCGCGCTGACCACCGGTCAGCTTACGAGCATGTTCTCCTACACCATGCAGATCCTGATGAGCATGATGATGCTGAACATGATCTTTGTGATGATGTCCATGGCCGGAGCCAGCGCCAAACGTATCATCGAAGTCCTTGAGGAGGAACCGGATATCAAAAACGGCCCGGATCCCCTGATGACCGTAGAGGACGGCTCCATCGATTTCAACGATGTCACCTTCCGCTATTCCGAGACCTCGGACGACCCCGTTCTCCGGGACATCGACCTGCACATCCGTTCCGGAGAGACTGTCGGTCTCATCGGCGGCACAGGCTCGGGCAAGTCCACGCTGGTGAGCCTGATATCCCGTCTGTATGACGCGGAATCCGGCTCGGTGTGCGTCGGCGGACGGGACGTCCGCGACTACGACGTGGAGGTCGTGCGAAACGCGGTGTCCGTAGTTCTGCAGAAAAACGTGCTGTTTTCGGGAACGGTGCTCTCCAACCTGCGCTGGGGCAAGCCCGACGCTACCGAGGAGGAGTGCCGGGAAGCCTGCCGGCTCGCCTGTGCCGACGAGTTTATCGAGAAGATGCCCGACGGCTACGACAGCCGCGTGGAGCAGGGCGGCGCCAATTTCTCCGGCGGCCAGAAGCAGCGCCTGTGCATCGCACGCGCGCTTCTGAAAAAGCCGAAGGTCCTGATCCTCGACGACTCCACCTCCGCGGTGGACACCGCCACCGACGCGAAGATCCGCAGAGCCTTCCGCGAGGTCATCCCCGAGACCACCAAGATCATCATCGCTCAGCGCATCGCCAGCGTCCAGGACGCCGACAGGATCATCGTACTGGACGACGGCCGGGTGGTCGGATTCGACTCTCATGAGAACCTCCTGAAGACCAATGAGATCTACCGGGAGATCTATGAGACGCAGACCAAGGGCGGCGGCGACTTCGACGAGCCCGACGCGTAAGAGAGAGGAGGAATCGGATTATGGGACCCAGAGGAAGAGGAAGGGGCTACGCGACCGGCCCGCTGGATAAGGGAACGCTGCTGCGCGTCTTCAAATACGTTTTCAGAGATTACTCCTTCGCGCTGCTGTTCGTGGCCGTGCTGATCGGTATCAACGCCTATACCCATCTGCAGGGAACGCTGTTCATGCAGAAGCTCATCGATATTTATATTCTCCCCATGCTCGGCTCGTCCGACACGAACTTCGCCCCGCTGGCGGGCGCCCTGGGAACGCTGGCCGTCATTTATCTGATCGGCATCGTGGCGGGTTATCTGCGCAGCATCATCATGGCCGTAGTCGCTCAGGGCTCGCTCGAAAAAATGCGCAACGAGCTGTTCCGCAAAATGCAGACCCTGCCCATTCGCTACTTTGATACCCATGAGCGCGGCAACATCATGTCCGTGTTCACCAACGATATCGACACCACCCGTCAGGTCATCGGTCAGACGCTGCCGCAGGTCCTTGAATCGGGCTTCACCATCGCGATGACGCTGACCAGCATGATCCGCCTGAGCATCCCGCTGACGCTGTTCTCGTTTGTAATGGTCGGCGTGCAGCTGTTCGCCTCGGGCAAGCTGGGCGGTCTTTCGCGGAAATATTTCTTCAAACGTCAGACAGCCTTGGGCAGCGCGAACTCCTTTGTCGAGGAGACCCTGGAAGGTCAGAAGGTCGTCAAGGTGTTCTGTCATGAAGAGCACGCCATTGAGGAATTCGAGAAACTCAACGAGGAGCTTCGCGACAGCTCCGCCAAGGCGAACATTTATTCCAGCATTCTGATGCCCATCAACGGCAGCATCGGCAACATCGGATACGTGCTCATGGCTGTGCTCGGCGGCACGCTCGTACTCAGCGGGCGGGGCGGCACGCTGACGCTCGGCATGCTCATCACCTTCCTGAGCCTGAACCGGAACTTCTCCCGCCCCGTCACCCAGATCTCCCAGCAGGTCAACTCCATTGCCATGGCCATGGCCGGCGCTGCCCGTATCTTCGGCATGATGGACGAGGAGCCCGAAGCCGACGAAGGCTATGTCACTCTGGTGAACGTCACGGAGAACCCCGACGGCACGCTCTCCGAGACCTCGGAGCACACCGGCAAATGGGCGTGGAAGCACCCCCACCACGATGGCACGCTCACCTACGAACCCATGCGCGGTCTGGTCACTCTCGACGACGTGACCTTCTCCTACGACGGAAAGAAAACGGTCCTCCACGACGTGTCGCTCTACGGGAATCCGGGTGAAAAGGTCGCTTTCGTCGGCTCCACCGGCGCAGGCAAGACCACCATCACCAACCTGCTCAACCGGTTTTACGACATCTCCGAGGGCAAGATCCGCTACGACGGCATCAACATCCAGAAGATCCAAAAGCCGGCTCTTCGTTCCGCCCTGGGCATGGTGCTTCAGGACAGCGTGCTCTTCACCGGAACGATCATGGAGAACATCCGCTACGGACGGCTTGACGCCACCGATGAGGAATGCGTCGCGGCCGCGAAGCTGGCCAACGCCGACAGCTTCATCCGGCGGCTCCCGGACGGCTACAATACGGAGATCACCGGCAACGGCGCCTCCCTGAGTCAGGGCGAGCGTCAGCTCCTGTGCATTGCCCGGGCCGCCGTGGCCGATCCCCCGGTCATGATCCTGGACGAGGCCACCTCCTCCATCGATACGCGGACCGAATCCATCGTCCAGACCGCGATGGACGCTCTGATGCACGGGCGCACGACCTTCGTGATCGCTCACCGGCTCTCCACCGTCCGCAACAGCGACTGCATCATGGTCATGGAGGGCGGCCGCATCATCGAGCGGGGCAATCACGACCAGCTCATCGCCAAAAAAGGCCGGTACTACCAGCTCTACACCGGCAAGTCCGCCGAAGAGACGGCGTGAGCCGGATCTCTCCCGAAAACGGCAGCAGACAGGCCCCGAAAGGCCTGTCTGCTTTTTTCTCTTCCGCGGCTCCGCTCTCAGTCGTCCAAACCGTTCTCGTCGTCTTCCCGATCGTACATTTCCTGGATCTCGTGCGTATAGCCGGCGGTGATGATGCCGGCGGGCAGCGCCACCACGGCGATGCCGATAAAGCTCGACATCATGGTCACCACCCGGCCCACATCGGAGGTCGGCGCGATATCCCCGTAGCCCATAGTGGTCAGGCTGACCGTCGCCCAGTAGAGCGCTTCGAAGAAATTGTCAAAGGTGTCCGGCTCCACGTTGAACATGATCAGCGCGCAGAGCATCACATATCCCACAGCCAGCGTGCATACCGCGATAAGCGAGCGCTTCTGACGCTTGAGGACCCTGGTGACGACGGCCACGTCCTTTGAGTAGCGGAAGAATTTCAGCATGCGGACCACCCGCAGCGCCCGGATCAGTCTCAGCACCCGCAGGGTGCGGAAACCTGCGGCCAGCAGATAGAACGTGGGCAGGATGCTCAGAAGGTCCACGACGGCCATCGGCGTAAACGGATAGAGCAGAAAGCTCCGGGGTCCTTTGCGAAGCTTGAGGTCCGCGGTGATCCAGCGAAGGATGTAATCCGCTATGAAGATCGCCGTGGCGATCCAGGTCATCACCTCGAAGCCGAAATTGGTCTTTTTGAACATCATTGGGATCAGGCTGGCGATGATCACCACGACCATGACCATGTCATAGTAGTGGCTGAGCTTGTCGCTGTCCTCGTCTGTCACTTCACCGATGATTTCGTAGATCCGTTTTCTCATGATCTGTCTCCCCGAGATTCTTTCGGTCAAAATTATATCATCCGCCGCCCGGGTGTCAAGGTCGGTTGACAGGCGGCGGTCCCCGCGGGTACAATACGGTCATCAGAGCAAGGGAGGCGTTATCCTTGGAATTTGAACAGGTTCTGGCCCTGCGCCGCAGTACCCGGCGCTTTCTCGGCTGTCCGGTCCCTGCGGAGGACCTGGAAACGATCCTGCGCGCCGGACAGCGCGCGCCGCTGGCGGCCGGAGACGACAGGACGACCCATCTCACGCTGGTCGGGCCGGGCGAAACGCTCGAGAGGATCCGCGCGGCCTGCCGTCTGAAGAGAAAAACCGGCGAGACGGTGGACGCCTTCTACGGAGCGCAGGCCCTGATCGTGGTCTCCGCAGCGGATCTGTCGGAGGACTCCATCGAATACGCCAATGCCGGCTGCGTTATCGAAAACATGCATCTTCAGGCAGCCGCGCTGGGTCTGGGCAGCTGTTATATCTGGGGCTCGCTGCGCAAGCTGCGCGCCGACCCCAAAGCCGTGGCGCTGCTGCGGCTCCCGGAGGGGCATGAGGTGCTCTCTGCGCTGGCTGTGGGCCGCGCCGCGGAGGAGCTCACGCCCAGAGAGTACACACCGAAAATGAGCGTCACAAGGCTGTGACGCATTGTCCGGAGGTCGACTGATATGCTGAAAGAAAGAGCTGTGGAATACAGCAGGGATAAGAACTGCAACTGTGCGGAAAGCACCCTGCTCGCGTTCTCGGATGAATACGGTCTCGGGCTGGGCGCGGAAGACGCCAAACTCATGGGCGGCTTCGGCGGCGGGCTGGCCAGCGGGCTTGCCTGCGGCGCCCTGTGCGGCTCTCTCGCCGCGCTGGGAAAACTGCTGCTGCCGGGGCCTGCCCACGAAACGCCCGCTTTCCGGGCTCTGTGCGCGGAGTATGTGGCGCTTTTCCGTGAGGCCATGGGCGGCACGGACTGCCGGGAACTGCGGGAGAAGTATTTTGAGCCCGGCAAGGGCTGCGTGAGAGCCATCGAAAAAAACGCCGTGCTTCTCTCCGAATTCGTTTCATCTCGGGGACTGTCAAAGGATACAAAGCTGTGACGGCCCCTGACTGCCCCGGCTTTCCCGTCTCACCGCCGCTCTCGTGGAGCAGCGCCGACCAGGAAAACGCCGTTGAACGGCTCATCGGCCGTTACGGTCCGTCGATACGCACAGAGACCATCGGACAGAGCGTCTGTGGGACCCGGCTCACCGCGATCCGAGCGGGAAACGGGCCGAAGCGCATCGTGCTGTCGGCGGCACATCACGCCAACGAGTGGATCACCGCTCCGGCGCTGACCGCGTGCATCGGAGATCTTCTGTACGAAGCCTCCCGCGAGGAGGCCCCCTGCCGGACCGAAGCGGGGGAGATTCTTCGGCGCTGCACCCTTGTCTTTGTTCCCCTGGTGAATCCGGACGGAGTGGACCTGGTCAACGGCGTGCTTCCCCCTGCACGGGCGGAGGAAGCCGCGGATATCGCGCGGCTTCGGCCGGACATTCCCTTTCCCGCCGGCTGGAAGGCCAATATCCGCGGCGTGGACCTGAATCTTCAGTACCCGGCACTGTGGGAGATCGCCAGAGAAAACAAATCGGCCCTGGGCGTCACGGGACCCGCGCCGCAAAACTATGTGGGTCCCAAGCCTCTCTCCGAACCGGAGAGCCGGGCGCTTTTTGACCTGACGCTGAGA
>JAEEGL012462214.1_pt1 | contig 13865 bp, 5 predicted proteins | sample 9134231 | NCBI WGS metagenome assembly JAEEGL01 (sample SAMN16246548, study PRJNA631951) | gut metagenome | biome: gut microbiome; feature: rumen; material: fiber-attached | host: Bos | place: Iran: Karaj | collected 2018-10
CAATGGGTCTAAGCAATATAGAATACACATTAATTATTAGATCCAACAACTCAGGAAGTTCATGGTATTTGCGCGCCTCAAGCGGTACCACCTATTCAGTAACATACAACGGGAATAGCCCTACGAGCGGTTCTGCCCCGGTAGATGAATCTTCGCCTTATGCACCCGGCTCTAATGTAACCGTTCTCGGTAACACCGGTAGTTTAGCAAAAACCGGATACACCTTCAACGGATGGAATACGCGAGCAGATGGCAACGGCACGGACTATACAGTAGGAAGCACTATCAGTTCCATTGATGCGAACAAGACCCTCTACGCTAAATGGACGGAGAACATGACTACTGTCACTATCAATGTCAATCCCGCAGACGCAGGAACACTTACGGTGGACGCAAGTGCCTTTACCCCAGGCAATACTACCACTGCTGGTGTCGCTACCAGCCACACAGTAGTTGCTACAGCCAACTCAGGCAAGGTGTTCCTTGACTGGTCAACATCCGGAAATGCGACAGGAACGAATACTACAAATACCTTCACGCTTAATGGTAATGGGAATGGTGGAACTGGAACAATTACTGCCAATTTTGGTGTTTCAACCGGTTGGTACATGGAAGGAACTGATTTCGGCGGTTGGGGCGGCGCTAACTGTAGCAGCCTTCCAACGACTTATCCATTCTCACGTCCTTATCGCGACCAAGCAAACACCTACTACATTCCTGTTACGCTTAAGAGCAGTAGTTACTTTAAAGTCCATTATGGAGACGGTTGTAGTAATGTTTACAACTTTGGCTCTAATAGTAGTGATGTAACTGTTTCCAAAAATAATGTTTACAACCTGACAGCAGATGCATCTCACTCAGGTACTGTTTCATCGACAATGTCGGATGTTTGGGTAGTGCTCAACACTTCAACTAAGAAATTCTGGGTACAGGACCCTGCAACATACTATACCATTACTATTGAGAATGGTTCAAGCGGTAACATCCTATCAGGTACAGAAGGAACTATTACTATAAAATCTAACAATTTAGGAAACTTTGACACCAAACAATTTGCATCCGGAGAGACAATTAAACTTTCTGTTTCTGCAAAATCAGGATATTACATTGACGATATTACTATAGGCGGAAACTCTATCGCATCAGATGTATATACTGCTTCATATAACGGCACAGCCACCATGCCTGCTGGTGACGCAACTCTGACCGTTAGCTATAAACGCATTTTTACCGTCACTTATGGTGTAGGAACAGGGTTTACATCCATGGGGGATGTATCTGTTAGTCCGGCTACCACATCCGGTAGTTATGTATTGGCAGGCACAAACATAACCTTTACCGCTACACCGAACTTAGGCTATAAGTTTATCGGATGGTATAGCGATGCAGGCTGTAACACCCAGATAAGCACAGATAATCCATATACAGTTAGTGTGACTGCAGCAAAGACCGTCTACGCGAAGTTTGAGTTGATGGATATTAAGATAAATTCGGACATTAACGGTTCATGGCCGACACCTTGGACTCAAACCATCATGACTCATTCTTCTGGTTCGCCGGCAATATACACTTATTCTACAACATTTTTGGCACGTGCGACAGAAGATGCTTCGGCGCCATATAACTCTGGCTATCATTTTAACTTTGTAGACTCAAATAACGAATTGCTATATGATTATAATGGAGTACAAGCACCAACATTTAGCGGAAGTAGTATTGACGGTGTTCGTAAGACTGACGATGGCAACTCGACGATTCAGTTTGGTCTAACACGTAAGAGCGATGTGACGATCACCCTGACGCTTCAGGAAGCAGCCAACCCGACCGTTAACATTGCTGCCGATCCGTACTACACTATTTCGACTGCTGCAGGCGGTAGCGGTGCAGCCGGAATAACCATCAGTCCGGCATCTGTGGAGGCTCGCTCCGGCGCTAACTCTGACGCAGTCACGGCTACTATCGCACCGGGATATACCTTCAACAACTGGACTGCCGGAGCAAATATCACTATCAACTCTGCCACCTCCCCTACTACAACTATCAAAGCAGCCGGTGATGGTATTCTTACAGCCAATGCGACTGCCAATAGTTATGCAGTGCATTTCAATGGCAACGGCAACACAGGCGGCTCTATGGACGACATGCCTGCACGTACCTATGGAGTTGCATTTAACCTGACAGCAAATGGTTTTACAAAGACAGGTTATGACTTTGCCGGATGGGCTACAGAAGCGGACGGCGATGTTGTTTACACTAATGAAGCAACTGTTTCCAATCTGACCACCGTCAATAATGGAACGGCACAACTATACGCTAAATGGACACCGAAGACGACAACTCTTTCCTTTAGTCAATCTGGAACGGGTTATGGTTCAGGCGGCCAAACCGGTACGAAAACAGCTACTTACGGGAGTGACATGCCGACGCCAATCAGTATTCCTACAGCAGCTGCCGGCTACTGCTTCATGGGATATTATGACGCATTAGATCCACTTGGCACACAATATTATACCAGCACCGGCACCTCTGCATGCACATGGAACAAAGAAGATGCAACAGCCACCCTCTATGCTTATTTCAAGAAGGCGGAGATTACGGCATTAGCGTTGAGTTCAACCGTTGTAGCGCCGGGTACAGAGGTAACGGCTACGCCGACGATTGAGCCGACTCCGACTCCTACTACTATCGTATGCTGGAAGATCCTGCGCGACAACGGGAACCTGTTGACAGACGAAGGGTTTACTTCCGCCGGAGGAAATGCCGTTACGTTCAGCGCACCGGCTACGGGCGGTACCTATAGAGTAGTATGCACACTACGCACGGGTACATCCTGCGCCGGAGGAACAGTACTGGACACCAGAGAGACCAATCTTGTCGTAGCCAGCGCACACACCGTTACTATCCGTTATCAAGACAGCGATGGTCGCACTCTGGCTCCATCTACGGAAATAGCCGGCAGACCGCTGGATTGGTCGGAGGTTATCAATCCGCCTGCTGTTATAGGATATACTTTCACGCGCTGGAATGCCGGAGACGGAATTACTATCAGTACAGACAAGTCCGCTGAGGTTTCCACGACCACCACAGCTGCCATCTACATGAAAGCCAACTATGACGGTACGCTGACCGCAGTATATAGCAAGAAAAACATGCTCTACTTCAATAATACTTTAGGATGGGAGCATGTATATGTTTACTTCTATAAAGACGGAAATTATTGGAGTAATGATCATAATAATTCCGGTAGTGCAGCAGAAAATGTATATGGTTCCGGTACAAACACCTCCTATTTCTCAGGGTCATATAAGAACCAGCATGGAGAGATGACACGCATCGAAGGCACTAATATCTTCTATTTTGACTATCAGGCAGCAGGATTTGCTCACACCAATTATATTACCTTCGCAAAAGACAACCAGTATAATTACAATTATTTCGACAACACCGAGGTTGTACGTCTTGCAGATGCAAACCATTATTTTGACAAACCCGGCACTATGCCGATGTATGTTCCGTTAACCACAAAATATGAGATCCGGAACAAGCATGACGAGAGTTATACAAAATACTACACTGAAGGTTATTGGATGAACTATCCGGAGAACACTGGTTATACACTCCATATTTATAGCGGAACAGCCGCTGGCGTAACTGATGAGTTACAATCTATCGCATTCCCCTTCACTGCGGACAAAACAATGCCGATGGAGGTTACTTTGGAACTGAATGCGAACACCACCTATGGCTACGAGATCCATCGCGCCGATGGCAGTTATTATGGAAACTCTGGCACATTGAAAATCAATAACAGCGGTGATGAGGGTGAGACTCCTGTTAAACTTGCCGCAAGCACCCGTGGCGGCATAAAAACCTCCGCTGCCGGAGACTATACCTTCAAACTGAATTTCGGCGAAAGTAGCGGCTACGGATACTTATTCGGCGTTCATTATCCAGCGTCGGTAGGCAGTTACCGGCTCGTTTATACGGACTTGGCGACATGGTCGCAAGGCACGGCACATACTGCAACATGGAGCCATCCTTCGCGCGTCATTTATAAGAACGAAGGTGCGGCAGATACCGTTTCCTTCTTCGTTGCCAAGGGTAACTCCCCGAAGATTCAGATTCAGAAGATCACCTCCATTAATAGTGAAGGAGCAATCACATGGGAGAACGTAGGCGACGCTGTAAGTTACGACGATGTGTCTAAGGCAGGCGTATATAACTTTATTACCTCGCAGACGGCGGATGCACTGACAATTGCAAAAGTAGAGCCGTACACTGGCAACTACTACATCCGTACGGGTGCAGTGGACGGTGGATGGGACAACTATCGTACCGGTTCGGATCACCTGATGACCTATTCCGCTTTCTCGGAGGACCGCGCACAGAACACCTTCGGAGAACTCTTCAGCCACTACAAAGCCAAATGGTGTCCGCGCGGAACGAATGTAGTGTTCTGTATCGCAAACGACTATAGTTCGTGTATCTCGGATACCTTATGGCAAGATATTGAAAATCCGTACAATAATATCTATCCCGCTAATGATCCTTATCGTCCGGGCGAACTGAAAGCAGAAAGTTATAGTGGAACCACTATTACCTCAGGCGAAACGACTGACAAATACAGCGCCAACATCCGCTTTATGTGGAACAGATCGACCAACAAGATCAGTCGTGCGTACGTCAGCTCGTCCACTAACACCACTAAGAAATTCCTTATTCTGAAGGGCGGCGACACTTTCTGGAACAGCGGTGGTTCTGATCTCTCAGGAACAGGAGAAAGCCACGCTAACAAAGAAGCCATCTTCAAGGATAACGAGAACTGGATTTACGAGCGCGAAATAAAGGTGACAACGGGTACCAAATTCAAACTATTTGCGTGCTATGCAGAAACGACACCAAGTGAGGCAAACGCACAGTATTTCCGCGGTCATTATGCAGATGGAGCCTGGACGGATGGCAATTATTCCATTCTCATCGACGGTAACGGTTCTGGAACATGCAATGCACGATTGATCTATGATTTCAAGACCAACCGACTGATAGCGGCTTACCTGCCGGATGGCTCAGACGTGAGTGGAACAACCGAGATTAATGCCGACCTGATGATCATCCGTGAGCACCAGGGAGCCGGACAGCAAATCACCTTTGCAAACAGTTCCTCCGAATTAGACAAAGTGAAGACCGTATATGGCGTGATGCGTTTCAACCGTTGGATACTGAACAACCGCCAGTACCCGGAGGATCACGATAAAGAGCATAGCAAGACAAACGATCTCATCAGCACCCACCACCCCTTGTTAGATGCCGGTTCGCAGAAATCAGTGAGCGAACGAAGCTTGTTCTGGATATCCTTCCCGTTCGATGTCAACCTCAGCGAGGTATTCGGTTTCGGAACGTACGGCACACATTGGGTTATGATGCGGTACAACGGAGAAGAACGTGCAAAGCAAGGTTTCTGGGCGGACAGCGAAGGTTTCTGGGAGTACATATGGGACCGCAACGGAGTGGTATTGGAAGGCGGTATGGGATATGTCCTTGCCTTGGATATTGATCTCATGCAAGCAACCGACAGAAATTTCTGGAGCAACGATATCCAACAGGTGGAACTCTTCTTCCCGTCCACCTCCGCTGCCGGCACTATCAAACAGACCACGGCTACCGTGACAGTACCGTCATACCAATGCAACATTGACCGCACAGGCAATAACGGTCCTGACATCAACAAAAACCGCACGAAAGTAGATAGCCACTGGAACATCATCGGTGTTCCGAGTTACGCCAACTACGGCACCGAATTGACTGACGAAAACGGTACTGTTACATGGAAAGACAACTCCGCACTCAACTGGACGAACGACCTTCCGTTCTTGTATGAGTGGAACGCCAACGACAACACCTACACGGTACAAAGCGGTTCGAACTATCCGTTCAAAGCGATGCATGCGTACTACGTACAATACCACGGAACGCTGAACTGGAGTCTGGCAAGCGCGACTCCCTCCCCATCCCCAATCGTAGCGCGCCGTACATACGCAGATGCACCGCAAAGCGAAGAGTTCAGGCTGGAGATTCTGCGAAACGACAAGATGGAAGACCAGACCTTCGTCAAACTAAGCAACGACGAAGAAGTGAGTGCCAACTTCGCCTTCGAAGAAGATATAACGAAAGAAAAGAACGCCGGCAAGGCGAATATCTACACCATTGTCGAGAACTATATCCCTGTAGCAGGAAATACATTGCCGATGACCGAGCAGACAACGGTAGTGCCGGTAGGCGTAACGATCAAGAACGCAGGCGAATATACATTCGCAATGCCGGAAGGCACGAACGGAGTAGGTGTGACGCTGGTAGATACAGAGGCGAATGTCCGCACCAGCCTCGGCGCACTGGATTACACCGTGAGCCTCGAAGCAGGTGAATACACCGGAAGATTCGTGCTGGAGATATCGCCAATACAGAACACTCCGACAGACCTCGGCAATGTACCAAGTGACCAAGGACAAAGTACCAAGGCACAAAAAGTGCTGATCGACGGCATCCTGTACATTGTCAAGGACGGCAAGATGTACGACGCACGCGGAGCAAGAGTGGAATAAAAACGATACGGTCACATCCGTAATGGTCACGAGATGGTCACGAGAATGAGTGCTAAACGAGTGCTAAATGAGTGCTAAACGAGTCGTGAGTGAGTCGTAAAAGTTCACAAAGAGAGCCCTTCGGGGCTCTTTTTTATGCAAAAGTACTTTTTTTCTTGCGCATGTCAAAAAAAAGCAGTACTTTTGTGTGCTAATTTGGAGTATTATGTATTTGAACATACTGAAATCAAAAATTCACCGTGTGCAGGTGACCGAAGCGAACCTGGAGTATATCGGTTCCATCACTATTGACGAAGCACTCATGGAGGCCGCCAATATCTATGCCGGCGAGCGCGTGCAGGTGGTAGATAACACCAACGGCGCACGGCTGGAGACCTATGTCATCCCCGGCAAACGCGGCTCGGGATGCATCTGTATCAACGGCGCAGCCGCGCATCTGGTGCATGTAGGCGATACGGTCATCATCATGGCGTACGCACTCATGGAGCCGGAGGAAGCAAAGGCTTTCAAGCCGAGCATCGTGTTTCCCGGAGCGGGAAACAAACTAGTCGACTAGTAGACTAGATTAACTAGACAAACTAGTAATTATGGCATTTTTTGAACTACATAGCGAGGCGAAGGCAGTAGGACCGCGGGCGGGAGTCATTCATACCGACCACGGCGACATCCTGACTCCTATCTTCATGCCGGTAGGAACGGTAGGAACGGTCAAAGGCGTGCAACGCAAAGAGCTGGAGGAAGATATCAAAGCGCAGATCATTCTGGGTAACACCTACCACCTCTTTCTTCGCCCTGGCACCGAGATCCTGCGCCAAGCCGGCGGACTCCACCGGTTCGAAGGATGGCAGCGGCCTATCCTGACGGACAGCGGCGGATTCCAGGTCTTCAGCCTGACCGACATCCGCAAGATGACGGAAGAGGGTGTGCGGTTCAGCAGCCATATCGACGGACGCAAACTGCTATTCACGCCGGAGAGCGTGATGGACATAGAGCGCGAGATAGGCGCAGACATCATGATGGCTTTCGACGAGTGCTGCCCCGGTACGGCGGACAAGAAATACGCCAAAGACTCGATGGACCGCACGCATCGGTGGCTGGACCGCTGTATCGCCCGGTTTGACGGGACAGACGACCTGTACGGCTACAAGCAACACCTCTTCCCTATCGTTCAGGGTTGCACCTACACCGACCTGCGCCAGGAGGCATCCAAACGGCTGCGCGACCTGGACCGCGACGGTTACGCCATCGGCGGACTGGCTGTAGGCGAACCGACAGAGGTGATGTATGACATGATCGAGGTATGCAACGACATCCTGCCGGAGAACAAACCACGTTACCTGATGGGCGTAGGAACGCCGTGGAACATATTAGAGGCTATCGAACGCGGTGTAGATATGTTCGACTGCGTGATGCCTACCCGTAACGGCCGCAACGGAATGATTTTCACCTGGAACGGCGTGATGAACCTGCGGAACAAGAAATGGGAGGACGATTTTACGGAACTCGACCCGAGCGGCACAAGCTATGTGGATCATGCCTATACGAGAGCCTACGCACGGCACCTGATTCACGCACAAGAGATGCTGGGACTGGAGATCCTGTCGATACACAACCTTGCCTTCTATCTGGACCTGGTAACGCAGGCACGGAACCATATCCTGGCAGGAGACTACAGCGAGTGGAAAGCAAGCGTGATGCCTTCAATCACAGCGAGGCTGTGATGTTAAGAAAGTCGCATTGCGACGTTAAATAGTTAAAATGGTCTCGCAACGAGACGTTAAACCGTTAGTGAAGCGATTAGACTGGTATATAATCCGGAAATTCTTGGGCACGTTTTTCTTTTCAATCGTGCTCATTTTGTCTATCGCCATCGTCTTTGACCTGACGGAGAAGATGGATGATTTTTTTGAGAACCAAGTACCTCTCCGCGAAATCATTTTTGACTACTACCTGCCGTTCATCCCGTATTACATGAACATGTTCAGTTCGTTGTTCATCTTCATCTCCGTAATCTATTTCACCAGCAAGATGGCAGGCAATTCGGAGTTTATCGCGATGCACGCCGCCGGCATGAGTTACCACCGGCTGATGCTACCCTACCTGGTTTCAGCGACGCTGCTTTTCATACTAAGTATTGCGCTGGGCGGATGGGTCATTCCCCGGAGCTCCGAACGGATGCTGCGTTTCACCGACAAATACGTAGAGCATTTTACCTCCGAGCACGCGCGTAACATCCAGATGGAGGTACAACCGGGCACGATTCTGTATATCGAGTCCTTCCAGCGCCGCTCAGGCATCGGTTACCGCTGTTCGATTGAGAAATTCGAAGGCAAGACCCTTGTCCAGCGTATCACTGCCGACCGCATCTATTACGATTCGCTTGAAAACTGGCATCTTGACAAATATACCCAACGGACTTTCACCGGCCTGAGGGAAAGTCTGGAGCGCGGCGAACGCAAAGACATCACCATGCCGATCATTCCGGACGAACTGTTCATCACCGCACAGCAGGCCCAGGAGATGACCACGCCGGAACTGAAACATTACATGGAACGCCAACGGGAGAGAGGCAGCGGCAATGTCAAAGCCTTTGAGGTGGAATACCACAAACGCTGGGCTTCACCGCTGGGAGCATTCATCATGACGCTCCTCGGCGTGACAATGAGCAGCCGGAAAGTGCGCGGCGGAATGGGAAAAAACTTAGGTATCGGTATCGTTCTGACCGCCGGATATATCCTTTTCTCCACCGTCAGTACCACTTTCTCCGTCAATAATGTGATGTCTCCTTTTATGGCAGCATGGCTGCCGAATTTTGTCTTCCTCGGTCTCTCCATCCCGCTGTATATCAAGGCGGCGAGGTAAGGGGATAGTTGAAAGGTGAAAGGTGAAAGGTGAAAGGACACAAAAAAAGGGCGCCGAAGCGTCCTTTCCGTTTAACGAAGTTCTATTCTCCGTGTCACTGTTTCGCCGTTGACTTTTGCAAAGAGGCGGTATGTACCGCGATCCAATTCAAACTCAACAAACTTGCCACGTTCTTTTCGAAGCAGTTTACCCTGCATTGAGTAGATTCTGGCTTCTTCCATTTGGGTGGACGTTACCACCAACGTGTTCTCGCGGAAACGGACAGTGAAATTATCATTGCTTTTTGCAGCATCCGCGATTGTGTAACCTGCCATCAGGCAGCAAATTGTCATTAGATAACTAACTTTCCACATGTACTTTCTCATAGTTATCTCCTTTCTTTTTAAATAGACCAATACCGTTTTCCGTTCACGTCCATGCGTGGGCATCCCGCCTTTTCGACGTACCTTGAGAGCAGACGTCATCGAAAAACGGTGCAAAATTACTGCCTTTGAGCGAGACTACCAAATATTTTTGACAAAAAGCAATAAATTTCTAAAAACTGCCGAGTCGAGTTTACAAATTATCACAAAACAGCCGCATATTATGACATATTGTCAAACGCGTTTAGCAAAAACAAAATTATTATTATCCATTTTTTGCGTATATGCTTGTATAAATGGGAAAAAAATTGTAATTTTGCAGCCGATTTTACACCAAACAGGATGAAAAAGCTACATGTATCCATAGTGCTGTTAGCATGCGCCGCCATTTGGAGTGCGCCTATAGCGGCAGAAGAGAGTATCAACTTGCTGAAAAACAGCAGTTTCGAGGAGTACGAAGAACAAAGCGCCGGTTTTTTCGGCAACTATACCGAGTTTGAAGACTGGGACCGCTCCGGCGGATTCTGCACGCTCTCGGAGACGACCGATGTCTATGACGGCGAAGCGGCAGTGAAATTAGGCGCTTCCACTGCCTCTACCATCTATCAGCAGATCACGGATCTGACCGATGCGTATTACGAGACCGGTGCGCCGTTCCGGCTGACGATTCACTACAAAGCCATTACAATACGTAACGGCGGAAGTATATCGCTGGAAGCCTATTGGGAGCATATGACATCTATCGACGGGCTGAAGGACCACGATGCGGCTCTTCTGCAACGCGTACTCAGCGACACGGTGCAGAACGAATGGCAGACCCTGGTGATCGAAACCACCAGACCCGCAAACGCCAAGTCGTTTATGCTGCAATTCAAAGCTACATCCAACAGTTATGTGCTGATCGACTCGCTGAGTTTTGCAGCTGTTCCCCGGACGTCACCGGACGAACCGTTTATCTCCGCGACGCCCAAGATTCTCAAAAGCGTAAGCTGCGAGCTCGGGCAGAGCGTTGATTTTCAGACCGTCCATATAGCGCAAGGCAATCTGTCCGGTCCTACCACCTTCGAGTTATCGTACACAGATGCGGACCAGTTCCGCCTCTCGCGGGACACGTTAGCAGCAAACGAGAGCGGCTGTGACCTTATTATCACCTATGCGCCCACGAAGGCGGGCACGCACAAGGCTATATTAAACATCGACAACCTGAGCCACACGACCCTCTTTCAGTCCATCACGCTTAACGCGTCATGCATCGATCCGAATGCAGAACCTACCATCACAGTAACTCCCGCAGTCATTCCCTCCTTTGAGACCGTAGCCGGACAGCAAGTGTCCGGTAAATTCACCGTAAAAAGCGAGAACTGCACCGATTTTGTACATCTACGGGTCGATCACGTGCAAGGCACGGCGTTCACGATTCTGGAGAGTACGCTTGCCAAGAACCAGGAGTCGGAAGTGACCGTATATTTCACGCCGATAGAGGCAGGAGAATATCAATCGACGGTGACGCTCACGAGTGAGAACGCCGAGCCGGTAGTAGTGACGCTTAACGGCACAGCCTCGGCAAAAAGCGCAGAGACGATAGACTGGCTGACTGAGTTCCAATGGGACGAGTCCAAACCGCTGAAACTGATGAACGAGACATTCGACCAAGCCGGTCATAACAAGACGCTTGTTTTGAACGGATGGCAGAACGTGGCAGCCTTGGAAGACCGCCCCTGGTGGGGTTTTGACGAAGCCTCCACCAGCCCCAAACGCGGCACAGAGAAATACGCCAAAGCAACGACATACCAGTACGGCAAGAGTTCCACCGGCGAAAAGGAGATGTGGCTGGTGACCCCTGCTTTGGATTACAGAAACGCGGAAAGCAAGATCTTCGCTTTCAGCGTAATGGGTGAAAATATGCCGGATGAAAATATAGAGGCGAAATTTGAGGTATATTATATTGATGCGACAGGAGACAATGCTCTTTTCCAGGATTTGACGGAGAGTTTCAACATTCCTGCCACAAGCGACGAGAACAACCAATGGGTTACTTTCCATCTGGATCTGACGCCCTACGAAGAGACGATGGCGGATGTTTTCCATATGGCATTCCGTTATGCCGGTCCGAACGGCGACGCCGGTGCGGTAGTATATTATGTGGACAATGTCAGCTGGGGGCGCACGGACCTGCCGCAGATCACTGTCCTTCCGGCAACGATCACGGATAGCACGGCTGTCATCGGCGAGGAGAAAAATATCGGTTCTGTCTCCGTCAGCGCGCGCAATCTGACCGACACCATTTCACTCTCCCTGACCGGTGCCAATTATAATCGTTTCAGTCTGTCCGCCAACTCCTTACCGAAGGAAGGCGGAACATTCTCCGTTTCATTCGAAGGCGAGGAAGCCGGAGTTCACCTTGCTGCAGTGATGATTTCCTCCAAAGGCGCACCCGCCCAATACGTTCCGTTAGCCGTTCTCTGCCGCGCGCCGGAGGGGGTTGACGAGGTACAAGAGAATGCACAGTGCACCAAAGTCATCCGCGGAAACCGGCTCCTGATCATCAAGGGCGGCAAGACATACAACGTGCTCGGCAGTCTGGTAAAATAAGAGCCAAAAGAGCAAAAAAATAAAGAAAAGTGGCATACACTATTGTGTATGTCGTTTTTTTTTTGTACCTTTGCGCCCGATTTTAAAATGGCGTAGTTTGCGCACTGCTTACGTTAAGAAAAAAAAGTATTATGCAAAATATAAGAAATATAGCTATTATTGCTCACGTCGATCACGGCAAAACAACGCTGGTGGACAAGATGCTGTACACGGCAAAAGTAATCAGCAGTCAGCATTCGGAATTCAGCGACCAGCCGAGAGAGTTGATTCTGGACAACAATGATCTGGAGCGCGAGCGCGGTATTACGATTCTGGCGAAGAATGTCGCCATTGACTACAAAGGTACAAAAATCAACATTATCGACACTCCGGGACACGCGGATTTCGGCGGCGAGGTAGAGCGCGTGCTGAACATGGCGGACGGCGTTCTGCTACTTGTTGACGCTTTTGAGGGCGCCATGCCGCAAACCCGTTTTGTATTGCAAAAAGCACTGGAGATCGGTCTCAAACCGATTGTCGTTATCAACAAAGTGGACAAACTGAACTGCCGTCCGGACGAGGTGCAGGAAGAGGTCTTTGACCTGATGTGCAACCTCAACGCGACGGATGACCAGTTGGATTTCCAAACGCTGTACGGATCCGCCAAGCAAGGGTGGATGAGCACCGACTGGCGCAAGCCGACAAGCGACCTGACAGACCTGATGGATGCCATCATCAAGTATATCCCTGCTCCGCAGGAGAACCCAGGCACACCGCAGATGCTGATCACGAGTCTGGATTACAACTCCTATGTAGGCCGTATCGCTATCGGACGCGTGCATCGCGGCGAACTGCGCGACGGACAGACCGTCACGTTGGCGAAGAAAGACGGCACGATGATCAAGACCAAGATCAAAGAACTGCACACTTTCTCGGGTATGGGCCATGTCAAGACCGACGCTGTGAAGAACGGCGACATCTGTGCGCTGATCGGTATTGAAGGATTCGAAATCGGCGACACGATATGCGACGCAGAGAACCCCGAACCGCTCAAGCCGATTGCTATTGACGAGCCTACAATGAGTATGACTTTCTGTATCAACGACAGTCCTTTCTTCGGACAGGACGGAAAATTCGTCACCAGCCGTCATATCCAGGACCGTCTGAACAAGGAATTGGAGAAGAACCTTGCTCTGCGCGTAGAGAAAGGCGCGGAAGAGAGCAGCTGGCGTGTTTTCGGCCGCGGTGTGCTGCATCTGAGCGTGCTGATCGAGACCATGCGCCGCGAAGGTTATGAATTGCAGGTAGGCCAGCCGCAGGTGATCATCAAAGAGATCGACGGCGTGAAATGCGAACCGGTGGAGAGTCTGACGGTCAACACGCCGGAAGAATGCAGCGGTAAGATCATCGAGTTTGTCTCCACCCACAAAGGCGAGATGACAAAGATGGAGATGGTCAACGACCGCGTGCA
>JAEEGL012623593.1_pt1 | contig 13865 bp, 16 predicted proteins | sample 9134231 | NCBI WGS metagenome assembly JAEEGL01 (sample SAMN16246548, study PRJNA631951) | gut metagenome | biome: gut microbiome; feature: rumen; material: fiber-attached | host: Bos | place: Iran: Karaj | collected 2018-10
AGTGGTATCTGTCACTTTGACGGCATGGCTCTGGCCGGAAAGAGCGGTACCACTTCAAAAGACAGAGATATGCTCTTTGCAGGTTATTCTCCGTATTATACCTGCGTTGTATGGGGCGGCAGAGATGACAACTCTTCAATGCCCTCCGGAAGTTTTCCGAAACGTATCTGGAAAGCTGCGGTGCAGAGGATACATGAGGGCTTGGAATACAAGGACTTTGAGATGCCGGACGGCATAGTGAAGGCAAAGATCTGCAAAAAATCGGGTCTTTTAGCAACGGAAGCCTGCAAGCTGGATGAGAGAGGAAGCCAGGTATACACCGAGTACTTTGAGAAGGGAAGCCAGCCCAGGACAGAGTGTGACAAGCATATCTTGGTGGAGATCTGTAACTCTTCACATATGAAAGCGGGAGAGAACTGTCCCAAGGAAGAGGTTACCAAGTATTCATACATGCGACATGCTTCCGCAGCCAGCGGTGATGCTTCTTATCTTTTGCCACAGGATATGGCAAACCTTTTGGACGGTATGGAATGCCCTGTTCATAACGCCACAGGATGGATTGAAGATGGCGAAGGAGGCACGCTTGAGGGCGTCGGACCCGGTGAAGACGGTGAAGAAGGGGAAGGTACAGCCGGCGAAGAGGGTTCCGGCGGCAACGGAGATTCCCATGAAGGCAGAAATAACGACGGTAATGAAGGCAATTCCGGTGGAGGAAACTCAGGAGGCGGTAATTCCGGTGGAGGAAACTCAGGAGGCGGTAATTCCGGAGGCGGAAACTCCGGAGGCGGAAACTCCGGTGGCGGTAATTCAGGCAACGGAAAGACGGAAAAACCCAAAAAACAGGATGAAGACCTTAACACGATTGAAGGTATTGTGACAGACACCGGCGGACGACCGGATTCCCATAATCTTAACGGCGATGAAAAGAAGACACTGTTTGAGGATATGAACATTTCAAACTAAAGAGAGATCGTATGGCAAAGATAGTATATACCGGTGGCTGTGGCGAGATAACCGAAAAGAAATCCCGATTCATAGCCACCATAAAGCCGGTTCACTATGAGGAGGAGGCGGCTTTATTTTTTTCGGAAATGAAAAAAAAATACTGGGACGCAAAGCACAATTGTACCGCGTTTGTCGCGGGTACTCCGGCTGTAGCCAGGTGCAGTGACGACGGTGAACCTGCCGGTACGGCGGGCAGACCGATGTTAGAGATTTTGACGGGAGACGGCATCACGGATGTGGCAGTAAATGTCACAAGATACTTTGGCGGCGTGCTTTTGGGCACAGGCGGACTTGTGAGGGCATATCAGGCTGCGGTTAAGGCGGGGCTTGAGGCCTGCACTGTCTTAGAGCTTGTGGATGGCTTTCCGTGTACGATCCGTACGGATTACAATGACTACGGAAAGATCACATATCTTCTGGCGCAGGAAGGCTACAGTCTGACAGATACGGTCTTTGAGACTGATGTGTGCATAAAACTCTGCGTGCCTGCGGACAGGAAAGAGCGCCTGACGAAGCAGGTGACGGATGCCACGGGAGCCAGGGCGAAGCTGGAATTCGGCGATCCGATGCGATTCGGTATGGAAGGAGATAAGGTCATACTGTTGTAACACAAAAAAAGAGGTGACGAAAACGTCACCTCTTTTTTCATTCAAATCGAATCTTACTGAGCTGAGATAGCGCCTGTCGGGCACTCACCAGCACATGTGCCGCAGTCAACACAAGCATCTGCGTTGATCTCGTACTGAGAATCTCCTGCTGTGATAGCTCCTACCGGGCATACACCCTCGCATGTTCCACACATAACACATGCATCGCTAATAACGTGTGCCATAATCCAGTCCTCCTTTTAATGTAAAAATCCCAAACGTCACTCTGCGTTTGTCCTGTTCAGAATATAATAAACCAAACATAATGAGTTAATCAAGCATAACCTATGTACGTGTATGTATTAATTTAAACACAATGTGTAACTGTTCAGAATAGTTGCTATTCATTAGTTCTGCTCTACGCCGCTCATCTCCTCAAAGAAGGAGAGAGCATCATCTATCCTGACAGGCTTAAAGTGTTCTTTTATGAAGCTTTCCTCCGAGGGTGAGTAGATCTGTGAATCCACGTATTCGCAGGCTATGTTGCAGATCTTGTTGAAATCTTCTGCGGTGCTGCCGCCTGAGTACAGCAAAATATAATAGGTGTTTCGCGCGGTGTCCAGATATACGCTGCTGTGTCCGTAGAATATCGGAGCGACAGCTATGGCTAAAGCGGATATCCTGGCGAGATTTTTGGTCGCGAACAGCCTTGTCATACCCGTGTTGTCGGCTGTGTTGCCCTGAGTCGCCACATATTCCTCAAGATTTCGAAGGAGGTTTAATATGTAATCAGCAAGCTCGTCGGAGAGGTCGGGCACATCAGTGTCATCGGCGGTAAACTCGGAGAAGCGGCTGTCGAAGGCTTCCGGGTCGTGGGTCCACGTCAGATAAAGCTCCAACGAAAAATCGGACATGGGAACAGCCTCGGCGATGAGAGGCATATCGGGGGCCTCAAAGCTTAAGGATTTATGCGCGAAGCCTACGGCTTCGGATATGAGTGAACGCATCTTGGGAGATCCGTAATACAGATCGTTTAACGTTATGCGTCTTGCGGAAAGCTCATTTTGAGTGAAAGTAGCTCTCAGAGTATTTTTTTCTATCATCTCAACATACATGGCTGTCACCCCCTTTTATGAAGATTCTGTAATTGTTCAAGAGCCGGCTTTTGCTCGAGCTTATTTGAGCAAATTGCCTTGGATCTGAACAGTTACATGATACCATGATATTCGCAAATTCGCAATTGTTTTGTTATTATTCACAGTCACTTAACACACATTCATAGGCTTGTTTTTGTTCATTTTTTGTCATTTCACGCAAATTTAAAGGTTTTTCTTGCATTGTGCAGGGTTACGTGTTATATGTTTTTACATGAGGTGTCTGTCACCGGTCTTAACGGAAAGGTCAAGCCGAAAGCGGGTGATAGCCATGAAAGATCAAATTTTGTTTGACACATATCGCATCTGTGGGACTTTGGGAAAAGGCTCGCACTCATGTGTATATCTTGTCAGACACGTCAGGCTGAAACAGTTTCGTGCGATCAAATGCATATCCAAGTCAATCTTCAGATCAGACCGATCAGAGTTTCAGCAATCCCAGGAACCGCTCATACTCGAGTCAGTGAGACATGCGTGTATACCTGTGCTGTATGATTACCGCGAGGATGCAGATTATTGTTACCTTGTGGAAGAGTACGCCGGGGGAGATACGCTGGATGTTTATTTGCAGGAGCGCAAAAAAATCTCTTTTGCGCTGTTTTGCAGGATAGCGTCCTGTCTTTGTGATGCCGCGTTATGCCTCTATGCCTCCGAACATCGGTATGTCTATACCGAATGGAAACCGGAACATATCAGGATAATGGGGGATAGTATACACCTGCTCGATTTCAGCGGAGGATACTGTACTACCGGAAATAAGAGAAGCAATAACGAAAACAAGCTGTGTCAAAAAGGACCTGATGTTGCCGGATTAGCGAAACTGCTTCTCTTTGTCGAACCATATGTCAACCGGTGTAAGGACGAGATCAGATGCCTGTTGAGACTATGCGCTGAAGAACCGGGCGAAGCCGGTGTCACGATGGATCAGCTTAAAAGTTTCTTTGATCGTGAGAATGATAGTTTCTCTGCGGTATCTGAAAAGTCAACAGATGTCTCATACAATAAAATAGCGGTACTCGGTTCAAAAAACGGAGTCGGAGTCACACATTTTGCCATTTCGTTGAGCGTTTATCTGAATATGCGCGGCATGAGCGCCGTATATTGCGGTAATCCTGATGTCATACAGGGTATAGCGGAATATCGGCCTCACGCTGAAGGATCGGAGGACAAGGTCATATGTGCGGGTTTCAAGGGTATGATACGGCAGGATACTCCGCCTGAGGGTGTGATCGCCATAGAGGATATGGGTGTATTTACGGATTGGAGCATAGGGTTGGAACAATGCGACGATGTGTTTATTATACTCGGATCAAACCCATGGGAGACGGAGGACAGCCTGCGAGTCTTTGAACGACTTAAATACCGGGGCAACCTGCATTTTCTGGTATGCTACGGAAATACGCGAATGGCAAGGTGGTATACGGGTAAAATGCGCCGCGGTGTGGCATGTTTTCCGCTGGATAAGGATCCGTTTTCGACAGATGAACACAAGATAAAGTTTTTTGAAGCGATGCTGGAAGAAAGGAGGTGAAAAATGATTACAGGAAGAAGGAACGAAAAGATACGCTTTGGTTTTATGGGGCTTTCCCGTGGCGCAGGAACAACGCATATGGCTGTCTCGACTGCCACCTGCTGCTGTAATTTGAGCGGCAAAAAGACGGCTTTCGTAGAGCTTTCCGGTCACAACGAGATAGAGAACCTGCGGGAATATGAAACGGGTACTCCTTTTAACATTTACGGAGTGGATTATTTTCCCGGCGTGAGAGGCGATGATATTTATGAGATACTGAATACAGATTACGATGGCATAGTCATGGACTTAGGATGTGTCTCGGATAAAAAGATTAAGGAATTTGCCATCTGCGACAGGAAATTTATGGTAGGTGTATTCAGTCCTTGGAACGAAAAATACCTTTCAGAGGAAATTGAAAACGTATTGTCAGACAATAAAATCAATAATAATGTGTCCGCGATGATCGGGGGATCAGACAGCATAAAAAGGAGTATAAGCCGCAAATACGGTATTCCCGTTCGTTCTCTTCCTTTCATTCCGGATGCGTTTAATATCAAAGCATCTGAAAGAGCGTTTTTTAAAGAGATTATGTGATGATACCCGGGTGATTAAGTCAAAATTCCTATTCGTTGTTGACTTATGGCTTTGGTATGGATCAAATGTGCAAATTCAGGAGGGCAAAACTATTTTTATCAGACACAGAACAAGGATAATGATACGATGCGCCATATCCGGCATGGTGGTGGCAGGACTGCCGGCTGCCGTATTGCTGTTCTTTCACGGCAGAAAAGAAGCGGATCTCAAGGCGAGAGTCGCGTATTATGAAAACATGGCCAAAGACAGTTTTTATACCAATATTTTCGTACTGAACAGCGATGTCGGGGCAGGTGAGGTAATAGACGAGAAATCTTTAAGCAAAAGAACGGTGTCTTCTTCAGACAGATTGGATGTGAGTGTGGTTGAGATTTCGGATATAGCGGGAATGTGCGCGAAGATCGCGCTGCCCGCGGGGAGTGTCATGACCCCTGACCTTGTCTACCCGGGACCCGGGATAAAAGACGATGAGCGTATCATAGATCTGAATAATGTGGTTTTACCTTATGACCTGAAAGAAGGAGATATCATTGATATCCGAATTTCTTTTCCGACCGGCGAAGATTACGTAGTGGTAAAGCACAAGGATGTGTGCTCGCTCATTACGGAAGCGGAGGAAGTCACCGGCCTTGCGGTGAGTGCCACAGAGCAGGAGATACTGCGTATTTCCTCCGCCGGCGTGGACACGGAGAAATACGCTGACACAGTATTGTACGGTGTCAGATACAGGGGTGATTTTCAACAGCCTGCGGCGGAATTCTATCCGGTGAATCCGGAGGTTTTCGATCTGATGGAGTGGGATCCGAACATCGCGGAGCTTTTTACGGTAACAGCAGAGGAGGAACGCAGGAAGGTGCTGGAAAAGCATCTCAAGCGTTTCTCAAAAGACTCTGATGAGGGACCCGGCAATACGGATGAAACTTCCGGTGATGTGATTGCAGATCCGGGAGAAGAAGCCGGGCGGCTGTTCAATTCACCCGAGTTGTATGCAGAAGATTAGTTTTTGTTTTAGGACGTTGCTCCTTTTAGCAGTTGTATAACGGTTGTTTTAATAGTTTTTCAATGTTTTTTTCATATCACGGGCAGGTATGGGCCTGCAATATTTTTTTCTTTTTCATACAGAAATGTTTGTCTGTAAATCTATAATTTAGGAGGCATGATCGATCGAATACCTGCCGGCAAAGAATTTCTTTGCCGGCCTTTTTAAATTTGACCGATACGATGCAGAATGATATTATGATACCGGGGTCAAAAGTCATGATCCGAAGCAACAAAGCAATCCGTGGTATCATTTAGATTTATATGTTTTAAATCAACAGAGGAGCTAATATATGGCAAGAAACAACATGGACGAGCTGGATGAGCTCGAGGAGTATTACGAACAGGAAGAGACGGGCAAAAGAGAACGAGCCGCCCTTGCTCCGTCACCCAAGAGATTTGCGCCTGTCATAGCTGCCGCCGTTTTGGTCGTGATCATCATACTGATCGTCATAATCGGCAAAAAGATAGAGGATGCGACTCCATCCAAGGACACCATGAGCATTGCGGATTATTTTTCGAATGTGGAGCCGGGCACGTATCCTGCATTTTTGAACATGGAGCCGGCGGAATTCTGCGTTTACGAGTTCGACGGGACCAAATATATCGATCTTGAAACGCTGGAGAATGTGTTTGATGACAGATTTTACTGGGAATCCGGCGAGAACGTGCTGTTGTATGCCAGCGTGGAAAAATCGGATCTTTACAATGTGCCGTCCGGAGAGAAGAAATACTATCTCGGGAAAAGCCTGAATGACACAGGGTATGTGGTGGTAAAGCAGAAAGACGGCGTAGTATACGTAGCTTTGGAGTTTGCGGATGAGGTCTGCGGTATTGATTATGAGACAGATACCGACGGAGTTGGCAGCGTATTCTTTTGGAATGAGTGGGGCGATGAACAATATGTTTCCATTGCAAAAGATACGCAGATGAGATACGAGGCGAGCATAAAAGCACCGATTCTAGCAGAGCTTAAGGCCGGAGACGAGATGTATTTTGTGGAAAAGGGTGAAGGCTTTACCACGGTGCAGGATTCCAGAGGTGTTCGCGGATATGTACAAAATAAATTCGTGGGTCAGGAAAGCTCAAAACCCAGATACTATAATGCCAAGGCGAGGGCGCTGACACATAATCTTTTGCGTGACAAGGTATGTATGGTATGGCATCAGACATCCGTGAGCCAGGCCAATGATAAGGTGTCGTCAATACTGGCAAACGCAAAATGCGCCAACGTCATATCGCCCACCTGGTTCCATATCACGGATAATGAGGGCAATCTGAGCGACCTGGCAGATAAGTCATACGTCACCTTCTGTCACGGACAGGGTGTTCAGGTATGGGGGTTGTTCAGCAACCTGGAAAATACGGATATTGATACGGAGTACATTCTGACACACACTTCAAGCCGCCAGAACCTGGTCAACAACATATTGGCAAAGGCTATACAGTACGATCTGGACGGCATAAACCTCGACATCGAAAGCGTGCCGGCTGCGGCAGGCGAGGCCTTTGTGGAGATGGTGAGAGAGCTGGGGCTCAAGTGCAGGGCAAACGGCATTATACTCTCGGTGGACGATCCGGTGCCCACGTCTTACAGTGCTTATTACGACAGGGCAGAGCAGGCATGTTTCGCGGATTACATCGTGCTGATGGCTTACGATGAACATTGGTCGGGTTCCGATGAAGGTTCTGTGGCCAGCCTTGCTTTCACGGAGAACGCCGTTAAAGATACCATAGCGGAAGGCGTTGACGCATCGCAGATCATCCAGGGAAATCCTTTCTACATCAGGATCTGGAAGGAGACTCCCAAGGCCGAGCCGGAGAGCGACTCCGCGGAGGCTGCGGCTGATGACTATGTGGCATACGATCTTTCAAGTGAGGCTGTGGGCATGTCGGAGGCTGAGAGCCGTATTGCTGCAAACGGCGTCGAAAAAGAATTTTCGGATGAGACCGGACAGAATTTCGCCTCATACAAATATGACGGCTGCACCTACAAGATCTGGTTTGAGGATGAAACGTCAGTGACCGCCAGGATGGAGGTTATGAAAAAGTATTCCGTTGCCGGTGTATCCTTCTGGAGAGCCGGATTTGAGAAAGACGGAATCTGGGATATAATACTGAAGTATGTACAGTAGGTGCCGTAATTCACAGTCAATCATCAAATACAGGTCACTGACTGTGGATCGTAACCAATAGGTAATGATCATGCAGACAAAACTTATAAAGATAGAAGATCCGGAAAACATGACTTCCGGAGACAAGAATAATATCAAAATGGCCGGTGAGGTGCTGAAAAGCGGCGGCCTTTGCGCTTTCCCCACGGAGACGGTGTATGGTCTCGGCGGTGATGCGTTAAATCCCGAAAGCTCCAAAAAGATTTACGAGGCTAAGGGACGTCCGTCGGACAACCCGCTGATAGTGCATATCGCCAAGGTGTCCGATCTGGAGAAGATCACGGACAGGGTGCCCGCAGCGGCATACATATTGGCGGAAAAGTTCTGGCCGGGACCGCTCACCATTATAGTAAAAAACAACGGCACGGTGCCTAAAGAGACCACAGGAGGTCTTGATACGGTTGCGGTTAGGATGCCTTCAGACAAGGTGGCTGCCGCGCTTATAGAGGCAGCAGGCGGATTTGTGGCGGCTCCCAGCGCAAACACTTCGGGGAGACCTTCGCCCACAAAGGCAGAGCATGTGATGGAGGATCTCGACGGACGTGTGGATGTGGTCATAGACGGCGGAGATGTGGAGATAGGATTGGAATCCACCATAGTGGATCTGACAGACAAAAGACCTGTGATATTACGCCCGGGATATATTACATTCAACATGATAAAATCGGTTCTTCCCACTATCACGTATGATCCTGCAGTGATTGACCCGGATTCGAAGGAACCGCCGAAGGCTCCGGGTATGAAATACCGTCATTACGCCCCGAAGGCTAAACTGACGATACTGCAGGGCGATAAAAATGCGGTGGCCCGCACAATGACAGAACTTGCAAAGCAAAAGACAGATGAAGGCGCAAAGGTGGCGCTAATGGTGTCTTTCGAGAACAGGCAGCTTTATGAGGAAAAGCCGTCATACATCATAAGGATTGTGGGTGAGGCAAGCAACGACGGCACCATAGCGCACAATCTTTTCGGTGTACTCCGGGAGTTTGATGATCACGGGGTTGATGTTATCTTTTCCGAGAGCTTTGACAGCGGAAGGCTCAGTGATGCCATAACCAACAGGCTTTTAAAGGCTGCGGGGTTTGATGTTATGAATGTTTGAGATTCGACAGCCGGTCGGAACAAAGCTTGAAAATCAGAGAGGTTTTGCATGCACAGAGTTATTTTGACCGATAAGGACGGAACCGCCCGCGCTCCCATGGCAGGAGCGATCCTTGCGGAAGAAGGCTGGAACGAAGAAAAGATCGAGCTTTTGGTCAGGGGGCTGGTGGTGCTGTTTTCCGAACCCGTAAGCCAGAAGGCAGATGCCGTTCTGGTGGCTAACGGTATAGATCTGAGCGGATACCGTTCGGAACAACTGAAAAATACAGATGTGGACGAGGATACCCTGGTGCTGATCTTGGAGGAAAAAGACAGGAAAGCGGTTACTGATATCCTGGGGGAAGAGTTTTCCGATCAGATCCATGTGCTGACCGAGCTTTGCGGCGAAGAGCTTGAGATCATGGATCCCTACGGTGGTCCGGTGGGATCCTACGGAGTATGTTTTGAGACCATGAGCATTACACTCAAAAAATTTTTGAACCTGGTGAGGGACGGGAAGATTGACGCAAGAGGGCGTATTCCGGAGGAAGGAACGATCGTGACATAGTCATGATTTGTAATCATTCCGACAGATATGGCAGGGGGGGACAAAGCAATCCTGCCGATACAAATTTGTGAGGAGGTTCTTTCAATGAGCGACAAGAGAGAAGACTACATCAGCTGGGACGAATATTTCATGGGAGTGGCCATGCTGTCGGCAAAGAGGTCAAAGGACCCCAACACCCAGGTGGGAGCATGTATTGTGTCTCAGGACAATAAGATATTATCAATGGGATATAACGGATTTCCCATCGGATGCTCCGATGATGAGTATCCCTGGGCCAGGGAGGGAGATCCGCTGGAAAACAAGTATTTTTACACCACCCACAGCGAGCTGAATGCCATACTCAATTACCGCGGCGGCTCTCTGGAGGGGGCGAAGATGTATGTCACGCTTTTTCCGTGCAATGAGTGCGCAAAGGCTATCATACAGAGTGGCATACGCATGCTTATCTACGATTCGGACAAGTACGGTGACACGCCTGCCACAATAGCATCCAAGAGGATGCTGAAAAGCGCGGGAGTGGAATGCAGGCATTACGATAAGAGCGGCCGCAGGATAGAGATTGAGGTGTGACGGATGAAGGATGACAAAAATATTGTCTTTCGTTCTTTTGCAATGATAATGCAATTTGGTTTCAACATGCTGGTGCCGATCATAGCTTGTACGTTTGCCGGATACTGGCTCGGTAAAAAATTGGGTATGGATTATCTCGCAATACCAGGATTTTTTATCGGTGCGCTGGCAGGCGGAACTTCGGTGTACCGCCAGGCTAAAGCAATCTACAAAAAAAACGGGAAGGATGCGACGAGTGATGTATCCAGCGCCGGGCTGAGTGAGTTCTACCGAAAACAAAAACAGGGCAAGGATTGATGATAAAGAGATTGAGAAAGCTTAACAGAGCCCTGCCAAACCTCCTGGCCGGAATTTTGGGATACGCGTTGGTGGTTTTGGGCTTGGGGCTTATATTTGCAAAGGATAAACTGAATTTTGCCGTGGGTTTGGGCGTGGGTACGGCCTGCGCTGTTTTCATGGCGTATCATATGGCTGCGTCCATAGAGGATTCCGTCTCTCTTCATGACGAAAAGCAGGCGAGGAATAAATCCGTTGCCGGCTCGGTGATGAGGTATGCTGTTGTGCTGGCGGTTTTCGTTGCCATGATGTATTTTCATTTCGGAAGTCTTGTTGCCGCATTTTTCGGTGTTATGGGGTTGAAGGCCAGTGCCTATCTCCAGCCGTTGTTTCATACGGTAAAAAACGATCCGGACAAGATGGTGCCGCCGGAAGATCAGTGAAGAGGTTGATATTGGCTGTGAATAGTAACAAATAGCTGACAATATTTAAAATAAATATAGACATATTGCACAAAAAAGGGTATAATGCCTTTTATGTGAGTCTGTACTCTTTTGGGGCGTACAGATTCTGACAGAACAGAATATCAATTACGTAAGGAGGTGAGGACTTGGAGAACGCATTGCTTTTGTCGGGTTCGGGAGATGTGGACTTTATGATTCACGGTCTTTTTTCCTATGAACTCTTCGGGCAGACGGTCTGGATCACCACGTCGCATGTCTGTATCCTGATGGTCATGCTGATCATCTTAGGTTTCGGACTTGCGGTCAACATCAAGATGAAGCATGCCAAGGATGTGCCGGATACTTTCCAGAATATCGCAGAGCTTGTGGTGGAGAAACTGGACGGCATGGTAGCGAACAGTATGGGACATAACGCCAAATACTTTGCCAATTATGTCGGAACACTGTTCATATTCATACTGGTGAGCAATATTTCCGGACTTATCGGTTTGAGACCGCCGACTGCCGACTACGGTACAACGCTTGCGCTTGCGCTTATGACGTTTACCATCATCACGTTCCAGAAGTTCAAACACCAGCATGTTTCCGGAGTTGTGAAAGGGCTTTGTGACCCGTGGGTTTTCTGGGCGCCTATCAATATCATAGGTGACTGCGCAATACCTGTTTCAATGTCACTTCGTCTTTTCGCGAACGTGTTATCCGGTCTTGTCATAGAGACACTGGTGTATGCGCTGCTGCAAAAGATCGCATACTTCTGGCCGGCATTTTTACATGCCTATTTTGATCTTTTCTCAGGCGCGATACAGACATATGTATTCTGTATGCTTACCATGACATATGTTCACCAGGCTATAGAAGACGGAGAGTACTGAGAACAGAGTATGATCAACGAACAAAGTGTAATATAAACTAATTTTCAGGAGGAAAACAAAATGGAAAACATTTCAGGACAGGATTTTATCGCAGGCTGTTCAGCAATCGGTGCGGGACTTGCAGTTATAGCAGGTATCGGCCCCGGTATCGGTCAGGGTATCGCCGCAGGTCACGGTGCATCTGCCGTTGGTCGTAACCCGGGTGCAAAGGGTGATATCACCTCTACCATGCTTCTTGGACAGGCGGTTGCCGAGACTACAGGTCTTTACGGTCTGTTGATAGCAATGCTGCTTCTCTTTGTTAAGCCGCTCATGGGCTGATCCGTCAGACATAAGATATTCGGCTGTTTAGTTAACAGAGAGGAGGCAGAGGTTAAGTAATGCTGATTTTAACAGAGAGCACAGGAGAGATGAGCAGACTGTTCAACCTGGACATGCAGCTCATAAATGACACGATCCTGCTGGCATGTGCCATGTTCCTGCTCTTTTTGGCTATGAGCTATCTGCTCTTTAACCCTGTCAGGAAAATGCTGCAGGACAGACAGGAACGCATCAAAAGCGAGCTTGACGACGCAGCAAACGACAAGGAGAGCGCTGCAGCTCTGAAGGCTGAGTATGAGAGCAAGCTTGCGACTGCCGACAAAGAGGTAGAGGCTATCCTGTCGGAAGCAAGGAAAAAAGCAATAGCCAACGAGAGCCGTATCATAGCCGAAGCCAAGGAAGAGGCTGCCCGTATCATAGCGCAGGCCGAGAAAGAGGCCGAGCTTGAGAAGAAACGTGTTGCCGCAGAGGTTAAGCAGGAGATGATAAACGTAGCGTCTCTTATGGCCGCAAAGGTCATAAGTGCGCAGGTTAACACTTCTATCCAGGATGAACTGGTAGAGGAGACATTAAAGGAAATGGGTGATACCACATGGCGAAGCTAGTATCGAAAACATATTCGGACGCGTTGTTTGATCTGGCTTTGGAGCAGAACCGCCTTGACGCCTTTATGGAGGAGACAGCCGCTGTAAAAGATGCGTTTGCATCAAACAGTGAGCTTATGACTCTGCTTGTTCATCCCAAGATCGTAAAGGAAGAGAAGATAAAGGTCATCGAGTCGGTATTCAAGGGCCGTGTGTCCGATGAGCTGACCGGACTTTTGTGCATGCTTCTTGAAAAGGGACATGCGAAGGATATTCCTTCGGTCATGGATTACTTTACGGATCAGGCCAAGGAATACAGACATATTGGCAGGGCTACGGTGACAAGCGCCATGGCGTTGGACGACGCGCATAAGAAAAAGATAGAACAGAAGCTTTTGGATACAACGGATTATGTCAGCTTTGAGATCGATTACAAGGTCGATCCCGAACTCATAGGCGGCATAGTCATACGTATAGGGGACAAGGTGGTGGACGGCAGTATTCGTACACGCATCAACAACCTTACACAGTCACTCAGAGGATAGGACATATAGAGAAAGCAGGTGAAAGCACTCCATGAATTTGAAACCAGAGGAGATCAGCTCGGTCATCAGGGAACAGATAAAAAAATACTCAAAAGAGCTTGAGGTTTCCGAGGTGGGTACCGTCATTCAGGTTGCAGACGGTATAGCCAGGATCCACGGTCTTGAGAATGCCCAGATGAATGAGCTTTTGGAGTTCCCCGGCGAGGTTTACGGCATGGTCTTAAACCTTGAGGAGGACAACGTAGGTGCGGTTCTTTTGGGCAGCACCAGAAACATAAACGAAGGCGACACGGTGAAGACTACAGGCCGCGTTGTGGAGGTTCCGGTAGGAAACGCCATGACCGGTCGTGTTGTTAACGCGCTCGGGCAGCCTATCGACGGAAAAGGACCTATCGAGACTTCGAAGTTCCGTCCCATCGAGAGGGTTGCAAGCGGCGTTATCTCCAGAAAATCCGTTGATACACCTTTGCAGACAGGTATTAAGGCTATCGATTCCATGGTTCCCATCGGACGTGGACAG
>JAEEGL016204645.1_pt1 | contig 13865 bp, 19 predicted proteins | sample 9134231 | NCBI WGS metagenome assembly JAEEGL01 (sample SAMN16246548, study PRJNA631951) | gut metagenome | biome: gut microbiome; feature: rumen; material: fiber-attached | host: Bos | place: Iran: Karaj | collected 2018-10
GCCCTCTTTTCAAGGTCAAAGTAGGCGTTTGGTCGATGGATGTCCGTGTGGGGAATCGGTGCGTAAATGCCAATCCTATGGACATAGTTGAGGTTGCGTGTGCCGATGGCTTCGCGCACCCGTCCGTTCTTCGTGTAGTAGGTGAAACGGACAATGCCCTTCGCAAGTCTGCGGTGCAGTTCGCGGACAAGGGTCTTGTTTCTGATGTAGAATGTGTATCTCATATCTATACTATATGCAATTATCGTGCCACAGGATGCTTAAATAAGGTACGCAGTTGCGTATATTATTTTTTCATCTTCCCTTCTCGGAGGAGACTCGCTATCTCCCCGTGTGTAAGGCGGAAGGTCGCTCTCGCCCCGTCCTTGCTGAACACGCAGGAGCGACCATTTACAGCAATCACTTGGTAGGTGTTGCCACTCAAGGCAACCTTGTCTCCGACCTCAACCATCACTATTCAGCTTTATAGCCGTGGTCTCGTGCGAAGTCAGCGACCTCCTCATAGAGTCGGTCAAGGAGTTCGCTCCACTCCCTATTTTCATCAATGACCTCATTGACGGACTTGGGGTCGGAAGTCTCGCCAAGATTGACGAGGGTTTCAAGGGCGGTATTAATCTCCGCCTGCATAAGTGCTTTGTGTTTTGCAATCTCCATAGTACAAAAGATTATAAGTTAAACATCGTAAGTGCGTTTTCCGCACCCTTCACTCATAATATACCGCCATTTTCACGGATTCTTTCACGGGATGGGAAGATTTTTTACTCCTCCCACTCTTCATCCCCGTAGTCCTCCCCATCGGTGAGTCCGTAGCGGTACGCAAATGCATCTACATAATCCTCTTGATGGAACTTAATGAGGTTACGGAACTCCCTCGCCATTTCAAACCCCGTCCATCCGTTGAAACGGAGAATGATGTAGATAGCGATACCGCTGATGATGTCAAGGGCAACATAGATTGCCAAGATGATAAGTAAGGTTTTCATATCGCTTTGTGTCTTGTTGGTTTATATTCTCTCCTTCAAATACCTTGCCAAACCTCTCGGTTTAGGCGAAGATGTTGAACCCGTCCCGAAAATGGAACTTCACGCCCTTCGCATTGGCAAACTCCTTACGCACCCGCTCTCCTGCGTACTCCTCGCTCGCACATACGAACACATCGCTTATGCCCGTGTTCTCTACGATGTCTCCGTCCCACAGGGTATCATCCTCTTCCTCCAACCCCAAGATTGCCGTGCGGATGGCATAAACGGAATAACCCCCATCTTCATCGCTTTCATCGGCAGAGTCGGCAGAGTTGATGTACTCCTCGATACTCCTCCGTACTTCATCAATCTCCTCAATGGGGGTACGGCTCTCTGCTTCATCGTTGAAGGCATAACCCATATCACCATAGAAGGCATCCCTCCCTGCATCATAGTGGAGATATTCTGTGTAACAAATCTTCTTCTTTATCATTTCGTTCAGCTTTTTGGTTATATTATACTTCAAATACTATGCCAAACTATGCCGTTGGCAGAAAAAATGGGGGATTGTAGGGGGATATATGGGGGAGGGTACGGGGGTGTAATCCCCACCGCATCCCCGCCGAGACACATACCCCTATTTTTGAACGCACAGTTGCTTCCAAATTTTTTTTCCAGAAAAATCAATTTTTTTTACGACCCTTCATTTTCTTATAGGTACTACTTTTCCAAAAAATTTTTTCCAGAATTTTTTCAAAATTTTCTATGACCATTTTCCTTGTCATAAAATTCATACATCCGTTCATGTTTCATCATCCACATATAAAGTGTAGTATCATTCTTTCTTAACTCGGCCCTTGTGGCATATTTATTTACGTTCTCAAGGATATATTCTTCCGTATAATTTCTTGGCTTAGCCATATTCGGAACAAATGTGGCATTCGGGAAACATTCTTTTTTAATACCCATCTTATTCATCTCATAATAAACATACCGATTCTTATTATACAACTCTTCCATATTTTTATACCCACGGCATATTTTTATGATTTCTTCTTTCGAATGTGTTTTTCTTTCTGTTCTTGTGGCCCCTATAGAGCCGCCGCTCCTTTTATTAAGCATGTTCCATCCGTTCTTTTCATACGTTGAAATCCACTTCTTCTCAAAATTCTTTGCCTGTTCAACAGATAGGTTATTTTCTAATATTTTTGGTTTTGGTATTCCTAACGACGTTTCGTTCCCGTGAAGAAAAACCGAATCACATTTCTTATGGCATTCTACATTTCTGTGCTGTGCATCACGCTTCTCGATATTGTTTGTCAATCCGACATACGCAAAGCCATCATTAAATTCATAAACATACACGCATCTGTTCTTTTTGTCTACGAAATCCTTTGACAGCCAAACATAGTCATTTTCCCACCCCATTTTCTTCGCCTTTCTCCATGCATTTCTATTCTCTCGTTTAAAATCATCAACGAAAATATACTTCTTTGCCAAATTATAGCATTTATCATAGTCCCACACTTCAGTTTTTGGGGGGAAAGCGGAGCCGTATTTTTTTCCATTCGCCATATGTTTCTCGGGAGTTTGCCAAAATTCTTTCCCGTTTTCGTCTATTATGCAGATTTCTGTTTTATAATCAACATATTCAACTTTTGAATAATCATACTTGTTTCCAAATATTTTTCTTGCCTTTTCTATGAAACGTTTGTTTTTAAAACATTGTGGGCATCCATTTGAACTCTTGATATTCATCGGGGTTACGAAGAAAGACCCGTGTTTTGGACATACTATCTCCACATCAGTATGTGCGTTTACATATTTAACTTTAGAATAATCATAGTTTTCAGGGAAATGATTTCTTGCCTTTTCAATGAATTCTTCATTTGTAAGAGGTTTCTGTTTCCCACATTCAGGACATCCACTATGCTGATGTTTTGCTATATGATATATCGGTTTTTTCCAAAATTCGCCATGCTCAGGACAGACTATACAAACTTCAGTAAAAATTCCTTTGTATTCTACTTTAGAATAATCGTATTTATCTCCATGTATTTTTTTTGCTTTTTTTATGAAACTTTCAAACGGTTGTATTGCATTTGCTGCCATCTTTCCACATTCTTTACACCCGTGTCCCTGAAGATGGGTATATGCATTCTGTGAAAATTCTCCGTGTTTTGGGCAAATTATCGTAACATCCTCCCCTCCTCGCTCATAATTCACTTTAGAGTAATCATACTTGTCTCCGTGGACTTCTCTTGCCTTCTTTATAAAAGATTCAGTTGTATACGCCATTTGTTATTTATTTGTAATCCTTATTTTTCTTTACACTATAAATATACAAATAAAACAGAAAATTTGCAACATCATAAACAATTTTTTACAAAGATTTTATAGGGGGGGGGTGTTTTAAAACGGCCCCTTTAACCCCAATTTTGGCGTGATAATTTTTCCGCCGGATTACACTTAAAAAAGAAAAAAAAAAACATAGGCCACCCCCTTTCCTTTCAATAGGTACTACTTTCCGAAAAATTTTTTCCCGGAAAAATTCACGGAAAAAAGTCGGTTTTCCATAAAATGAAATACTTTCCCCGTTTTTTTTGTTTTTGCGAGATATTTATTGTACATTTGATTAAACACAATTAGAACAATATGATGAACGACCCTTCAAGGATACTATTCATCCTTACAAGCAATCATATGGAGAAAGATGTTATTGAATGGAAAGATAACATTGTTCCGCCGACTGAATTTTGGTACGACGCAAACGATAATTGCATACATACCAATTGTGGCGTAACTATTCCGTTTATATACGATGTGAGGACTCAAATGGCGAGATGCCGCTACGATGTCATTATGGCGGTAAAAAAACATTATGCCGAACAAATGTTGGCTGTTACCGCGATTGACGATTAACTCCAAGCAATCTAATGAAAGCACGCATTAACGCGTGCTTTTTTTGTTTATTTAGATATTTATTGGTATGAACGAAAATAAACGAAGAAGATTAACAAATCCTGTCCAAATATATGCTATCGAAACATTAAGAAATGATAGCGATTTTACTCCAGCTGACGGTTCCGAGGTAATTGAATACGATTTGTTCGGCACATCTGTTTCAGCACATACATCTTATTATAGACAGTTATTGACCGGAGACAATGTATTAATTCGTGCGGCAGAACATGGAACTGCACTTAGCACATGGGTTGGTAAGAATAGATATCCACAAACATCGCTTCAAAATGTTAGTATTGTATTTACCGAAACTGCGCCTACTGCTGGTTCAAGTCTAACTGCATCTACTGATACTTTTTTCATTGTTGAACAATACTATTATATACTTCGTTCTATTAACAATTCGGATGTGGACAAGATAATCAAACAGATTAAACTAATTCAAAGTACTGATGATGCAGAAAAAGTGTTTATAGACCCATTTAAGAATAATCCTAAGAAAAAGGCGGGCGTTCAAATTTTGCGCCCATATAAAGATGGTAAGCCAATAGAACCTCCCGAAACTGGTGTTAATCAAAGGCAACTTGATGTCCTAAACGGGAAGATAAAATTGGATGAGACCGATTTAAGGCGGATGGTATGCGAATGTATCAAAAGACTTCTTAACAAATAAGCCGTAGGATTTCTCCCACGGCTTTCATTTTATTCTATTCTTGGACAACAGGTATATAGTTCCCTTTATTTTTATTTGTAAACATTAAACCCCGGTAGTTGTTCACACTATCCAATCATTGCGCCCAAATTCTTTTTTGAGCCGTTCATATTCGGCAAACCTTTTGGCTTTCTCCCTTTCTTCCCTTTCCTTCTTCTTCTGCTCCTCCTTCCTGTCGTATTCCTCGTTTTCCTTCTTTACGATTTCAAGAAGTTCCTCGTCGGACATCGTAAGGAATTCGATATCGAAATAGTCACAATGTTTCTCATGCCCGCCATATGACCAATATTCGTCACCTTCCCAACAAACGCTACTGTCTTCGATGTTGAACCTCTCCGCATAAGAGATATTTTCGCATTCTCCATGACGCTTTTTGCTTCCACTTAAGATGCCGCAAACACGGTTACAATCTTCAATGAATTTATCATTCAATCCCAAAAAGGTCTTCAGTTCTTCCTTTGTCATAATCAATTCCTCCTTTATTCTCCTTTCAGTTTCTTTAATTCGTTTTCGAGCAAGGAAATCATCATCGACTTGTAATCGATTTTTTCTATGCCGAATATATTTCTGTTCGACTTGACATATGCCTCAATTTCAGGAACATCGACATCGGGGCACACGGAAAGTGCTTCCACCATTCCCGAAGACATCTGCAGGGCCTGTTGCCTGACCAACGAAGAAATCATGGCGACCGCCGATTCGGCATCCGTGAATTCCTCCCTGAAGGTATATGGGCCGTAGGGACAGATGATAGTTATTTTATCACTATCAATCCCATTTCTGTCCACACTGAAGGAAATGGATGAGTTAATGCCAATCTCCTTTGAATATCGAACGGACCAATCGGCATGTACGGCCTTGAATCCCATTTTCTCGGTGAGGTACCATACAACACGGTCTTCGACTATCGCTCCTTTCCTCATCATCGGATTATAGGTGTCCACCGGCCAAGGAAGGGTCTTTTCCCATTCGCGGAGAGCGGCGTCGAGGGCTTCTACCGTTGGATATTGAACTCCGTTGAAGACAGCCTTCCCATTTTTCAGGGAAACGTTTCCACAATATCCGAACCCCCCTTCATATTCACCGTGCTTTCTATAAAGGCAGATGTCATCATTTTTACCGATGATATTGTACTTTTCTTGTAGGTCTTTTCTGTTCATAATATATCTGATATAAAGTTTTTTTCCTTCATCATAATATACAAAAACCGTGCCAAAAATAAAAATGATTTTGAACCCATCCGAATTTTTTGTATATTAAACACGAACAACGAATAAAGGAATAAGGTATGTGTCTATCAAATGCAACAATAGAATACTGCGACGCACCAATGAAGTGCTATAAACTGCTGATTAATAACGGCAGGTCCATTGTCTCCCCATACCAAATGGGATATGTGTGGGACCTTGGAGAAGAAATGCACTACGCCTTGGGGGATGAAGAAGTGGTTTGCGAGAACGAAGAATTCATTGGACGGGATTTTCTCCTTAAGGACGAGGTTGACTGCCGTTATTTTATAAAGCCAAGGTACTGCGTCTCTTCCGGATTTATTCATTCCTGTTCAAGGGCGTCTTTCGCTGCGGAACATGCCATTTATTTTTTAGACGAAACATTCTTGAGCCGCTTTACACCGTTGGTGGTGGAGTTTGAAATTCCCGAAGGGGACTTTTTCTTCATCGAAGGAAACGGGCGCGAAATGGCATCGAAGCGGCTTAAGTTCATCAGAGTCCTAAGCCCCGAGGAGATTGTCAATGACGGAGACCTCGGCCTTCTTTCTTCATTCAGCGTGAAAATGATAAAAGAGATATTTACAAACAATCCCGAAGGTTAACACCCTCGGGATTTTTCCCATTAAAGCGATGAATGATTTACATGCTATCCTTGTGAAAACAAAACGCATCCCCAAACAGGATGCGTTTCATTTTTTAGTTACCTTTGTAGGTAGAAGCCACAACGCCAGTGTAAAAAAACCGCTTGGTCAACCCGGTTTGGATGTGCGTTCTGTCCACTGCCGCCGGAGTAACTTAAGTAGAGCGCTCACTTGATAGGCCAGTCCTTGATTGTTCGTAGCACTCGTCGGAAATAGGCACTGCAATGTGGCTTCTTTTTTCTATAAATATACTGTTTTCTTTAAAATAGTCAAGTTGTGTAAACTAGTATATTGTTCCCTTTTCTTCTGCCTTTGTCATTTCTTTTCCTCCTTGTTTTTTAAGATGTCCCTGATGTCTGACAAAACTATCCATATTCCTCCCAGAGCGACTGCTATTGCCCATAATGCTGCTGTTATCATTTCTTTTCCTTCTTTCTTGCGTTAAGAGTTCTTTCTAATGTTTTCTACTTTTCTGCGGAAGTCTTTATCCCAATAATGCCAATAGCACGGGTCATCATTTTCCGGACAGAAATTTTCATCTGCATATCCATCGTGTTCAAGAATCGCATCACAAATCTCAAACAGCACTTTTCGGTCTATTTTTACATATTGTTTCATTTTTTTCTTGCGTTAAACTTAAGGTCGTAGAAGTGACGGACAATATATTCTATATCTTCCTTTCTACAAGGAACAGAATCAGCCATCATATCAATTTCTTTCTCCAAATCAACCTCCGACTGCTCCTGCTGGAGAGAGTCAATATCAACATCAAGAATACAATCAATCTCATCAATCCGTTGATTCGCATACTCTGTGTCCACCCACTGTGCTAACTGCTTCTTTCTTTGTTCAAGCAAAGCAATCAATTTTTCTGCGTCAATGTATTTAGTCATTGTACCCTCCGTACATTTTATTTCCTGTAACTTCAAAATAGAGGCTCTCAAATTTTTGTTGCACCTCTTTGTCTATTCCGATTAGATTCCCACGAACTATTCTTGCGAATCTTTCAGCAACACTTTCTTGCTCCTTGATGGGCTTCCAATGAGACTCATCAAGGACTTCAAGCTCATCTTCATGAAAACTGTTATTACAGCCGTTATCCAGTTTAACAGCAATGTGTCCCCATGGATACCTTTTATCCCATACATTGGTTACTTTTCCAACTTTGCCATCATAGATAGCAATTATATCTTTCTCTCTATCTTTCCGGCAATGAATACGTACTTTATCCCCCCCTCTTTAATTTGCCGCTCTTGCTTTGGTTGGGGACGGAGGGATTTGAGATTATCTTCAATGCCTTCTACTTTGTTGTTGCACATACTAATGCCATTTACGATACCTTCAAAAAGAGCATTTCTGTATATCATAAACTCTCTTTCAAAATTATCGTTACCAATGCCGGTCAAATGTAACTCATCGTTATCAATCTTCTGTTGAATATGGTCGTGAACGAAGTTTTCTATTTCTTCGATAGTAAAAACCTTACTTTTGTATATGTTGTTTTTGGTACCTTCGTTAAAACCAAGCTCCATGCCTGTTCTAAGACCTCTATCCCACATAATAGAATCATGAACTTGTTTGAAAAATGAATTTGAATCTTTTTCAAGACGATTAATATCCACGTTATTTTCCGATTTTACTTTTTCCCGTGTCTTACCTACGCTTGGATACCCGGAATAGCAGGCTTTATCTTCAATATAGGACACGGTTTCCGGTAATTGTGGCCCTCCACAGACACATAGTACCTGTTTTCCTTCTTTTGTGATATATCTCTGAACTAATTCAACGATTTCATCAGTTACATCCACATATTTTTCGTCGGTAGTTATCAGAATGTCCCCATTTTTTTCAGTTATAAGCTCTCTTACATAGAACTTTTTGTTCTCCCTATCGTAATACAATTTCTCCATAATTAATTTTATTAAAGTTATTATATTTAAAAGGGCAGAGACCATTAATACAAGGTAGGTAAATTTGCTAAAAATCATCCTTGTACCTCTGCCCTATGGTTTTACATCAATCGTCCCAAGCATCAGCGAGTTTCCTCAATGCTTCTGCGACTTCGTGATTCCCGACATGATAACCATGCTCTATAAGCCATATCCGTAAGGCTTCGTAATCTCTTTCTCTCATTATTTAAACCTGTTTCTTTAAATCTCGTAATAGAGAAGCAAGATTTGATTTTGGTTTGTAAAACTCTGGAATATAAGTCATAGTATCCTCAAGTGCTTCCACCTGTTCTTCACTTGGCTTCCAATGGGGCTTTGTGCATTTCCCGTTAAGAAACATTGCACAGTCCTTGCAGTCCCGTTTAGGCTGAGGATGAAGAGATTTGAGTTTGTTAACAAGATTTTCATAGTCTGTTTTACTCAAATCATGTTTAGCAAAAGCATAGCAATCCTCAAGGATTCGTATGATATGAGCTATATCTTTTTTATCCTCCTCACTCCACTCAGCTTTTTGCTGAGGATTAAACCTTTCTGGAAGGTATTTGAGCCAGTCAATGTCTTTCTGAATCTCCTTCTTGCCGCGTTCTCTTGCATTATCCCCAATGTGCTGATTGAATTCAATACAATCCCTTGCATTTGCTAAATATATCATACAACAGTTCCTTCTTGTTTCATCCTCCTCACTCCACTCTGTTTTTGGCTGTTGAGAAATAGGACAAAGGTCTACGACATCTTGAATACATTTTTCTACATACTTTTCAAGTTCATCATTGGTATATCGAAGTTCCTTCGCACCAGTGTTTACCATTTTCATCATATTAAATAGGTAGTTTCCAAGCTCCTTTTTCCGCTTCTTACTCCACTCTTGCTTGGGCTGTGGACGGAGGGATTTTAGTTTCTCAGCAAGAACAAGATAGTTTTCGTGTTCAAGCGTTTCAATTGCCATATTGATAGTCTTTTCATCCTCCTCGCTCCATTTCGCTAATGGAATATCCACAAAATTATTTTCGGTGGAAATAGGTTCACCATTTATCATTGCCTTTTCGAACTTTCCGTACTCGTCTTTTGATTGAGGACGGAGGGATTTAATCATACTTGTGAGATTGTCATGGTCAGTCTTACTCAAATCGTGTTTTCCGTAAGCATAACAATCATCTAATACCTTTAGGATATGAACTAAATCTTTTGTTTCCTCCTCGCTCCACTCTTGTTTCGGTTGAGGACTGAATCTTTTAGGAAGGGACTCGATAAAGGCTACGAGTTTTTCTCTCGGACATTTAAGATTCCAACAAGAAGGGTCTTCTACATAACTAACAAGCGTGTTAAACATTTCTTCATCCTCCTCGCTCCACTCTTGCTTTGGTTGAGGTTGCACACGAAATTTAAGAGATTTAAAAAAATCAATATACCTATCAGTATTAGACGGAATTATATACTGATATAATTTTCCTTCCGCCCAAAGTTCAAGTGTTTTCAACACACACTTATAGAGTCTTTCATCTTCCTCACTCCACTCATTTGAACAGAGTTTTGCCACATCCTCATTCTTCTTTTTGAGGTTAAGAGGATGAGCTTTGAGCCAAGCAATTTGCTCATTATATTTTTCAATGACCTTACCTGTTGTGGCAGAAGTATAATTTCTTTCAAATTCTATATCTTTGATAATACTCTGCCTTATCTTTTCATCCTCCTCGCTCCACTCTTGTTTTGGTTGTGGACGGAGGGATTTGAATCGGTTTTCAAGCCAATCAACACTCTTGTCCACATCGTCTTTTGAATAATGATGAATCACGTATTCTTTGAGCATAATGAGTATATTAGTTAAGCGAGTCTCATCCTCCTCGCTCCACTCTGCTTTCGGATACAAGTCATAAAGCGAAATGCCTTTCTTCTCGCACCAAGCACGGAGAGCGTTCCAAGCAACTTCTTCATCCTGCTCGGTGGTTGAATATCTGTGACCTTTATCATCACGATAGAACGGGCGTTTCACCGTGACTTTTTCTCCTCGAAATAAAAGTTCTACCTCTTCGCTCCACTCTGCGGGCTTCTGTAAGCCGTATTTTTCTGGATGCTCTATTACTTCCTTCTTCCCATCTTCAAATGCTTCGTTGATGTTTTTGAATTCTGATTGGAGTTCATTCCATTGTTCACATTCTTTAGCATCACATGCCTTATTAGACAATTTGCACTTTCGTTTATACTCGCCAAAGAAGTTTTTAACTAAAACCAAGTCCTTATAAGGACATTCTTGCCGCCCATCGTTAGTAACGGGCTTCTGCTCTTTCTGATTTCTCAAGCCTATTTCTAAACCTGTCTTGAATCCCTCCTCATATTGAGTCGAATCACAAATATGTTCTTGCTCTTTCTGCTTTTCAGATTCCTTGCCCGCCTTAAATCCCAACTTATATTCAAGTGTGGATTCCACAGGGATTGCCTCATATCCTTCCTCTTCTTTATGCTGCTCAATCCACTCGTTGCACTCTTCTTCCGTATAGAAGCAAGTACGATGAAAATCAATCAAGTCTTTATCTTCAGAAAAAAAAGTCAGTGAGTCATAGAAACTATACGGGATGCATTCGTATTCACCCTTTCCATTTTTAAGCGGATGATAAATTGTGAAATCAGTACATTCTTCATCTTCGCCGTTCTGCTCTTTCTGTTTCTTGCATACGCCTTCGTCTCCACGCCAATCACCAATTTCCTGCGGGCCGTTCAACCCTTTCTCGCCACATTCTTGCTTTTGCTCTTTCTGCTTTTCACCGGAATAAACATCTTGTAATATTCTTGCCATTTCACCAAGAGCATCATCCCACCCACGGTAATACTTTTTGTCAGGGCTGGAATCCTTCATATCATGAGCATTGGCAAGATGTTCATCAATGTACTTGTCAATCCTATCTACCGCTTCTATTGCCTTCCTCGCATCTTTCTGCTTTTCGAGGTAAGCAAGCACTTCATCCTGCGTTGGCCCGTTTAGTGGCCAGTTCCGATTCTTGGCATAGTCTTGAAGTGTCTTAATTATCCTCTCATCCTCGCTCTCGGCAAGTTCGGGGATGAGGGTTGCTAATGCTTCCTTTTCTGCGTCCGTCTGATAAATGTTGCGGACGATATTTATTGCTTCTTCTTTTGTCATATTCTAAATCAAATTTTCTAAACAATATTTTATTGCTGCTTCACAGGCTTCCTCTGGCGTATAAAATTCGGCTTCTTTATATTCTTCATCAAGGCAATCGCTTATGTAAGTCCATCCATAATCATATTTTCTGTAAATGCCCATATAGAACACATTTTCTCCAATGCCGTTGGGGACACCTGTAATATGGATATTATGGTTCTCCCTCAACCACTTCATTGTCATTTGGAGAGTTGGCTTCTGACATGCAATATCTTCTTTATCTGCATTCCAAATATCTTCTGAGCCGTCGTGACGATAAACATAAATGCAAGGCTCATCAAACCCCTTTTCCTTAAGGAGTTTTGAGACTGCAAAACTAACGTAATCTTCGGTAATCATAACTTATTGTTCCAATATTTAATAAACTCTTCTATAATATAATTTGACATGTCATCAGGATGGTTAAGGCCTTTATTCATATTCATCAGTTCGTCTTTAAGTTCAGAACCAGTCCATAATCCCCATTCATTTCTAATCCATCTGCCAAGAGAATGATGCATTGAAATTGCTCCATTTTCAAGAAGATATTCCCTGTCCTCATCTGAAAGTATTTTCTCAAGTGTAGAAATTGCTTCATCAACTGTTTTAGGAACTGGAATGTCAGATTCTTCTTCCTCATCTTCATTTTTTATAAGATTCTTAAGACAGTATTTAATTGCCGCTTCACAGGCTTCCTCATAAGAATCAAAATAATCTGAGGAACGATATTCATGATTATTATTACGCCATATATCAAAATTCCAAACAGGTAAATCATTGAGGTTAAAACTTATGATATTTAAAGTGATGAAAATACATTTTTCTCTCAGCCACTTCATCGCCATTTGAAGGGTTGGGGCATCAAGGTATCTTTCAGGATGCCTTGACCTGTCGGTGATGTTATAATCACCAACAATTTTGTCTAAATTATATTGCTTATCAGTGCTCTCATTAAACCCCTTTTCCTTAAGGAGTTTGGCTAATTCAAATGAAATATAATCTTCTGTAATCATAATCAAATTTCCTTTATCGGGACGAATACATCAATTCCTGGCTTGTCATCGTCCTCGTAGTGATTTATAGTTTCTTCAAAAACCGTGCCAAACTTATATCTTTCGTAATGAAATTTCTTTCCGTCCCATGTCGCCTTGCTTGCATTCCTGCAGTGACCTGGGTATTCCTGACCGACAACGAGTTCCGCCTTTGGTATTGGGATGATGTGCTCCTTCACATAGTCGCGGAAACTGTCGAGCCCCATGCTGCGATACTCTTCGTAAGTAAGAACATCCAAAAGGTATCGTCTGCAATATATGTCTAATTCTTCCTGTGTCATATTCTTGCTATTTAGTAATAATTTGATTTCCTTTTATTTTATATCTTCATAATCCAAATAATATATTTTTCCTATAGGCATTTGTTCAAGAACAGGTTTGAATGTCTCTCCTATCTCATTGAACTCATCAAATAGTAACAGATATTTTTTAAGCAAATAATCAAACATATCCATCTTCAATACTTTTTTTATTTCTTTATTTTATCCAAGTACTTTCCCCTGTTAATTTACACCTATCGAAGAAGCAACCTGTGTTTTCAATATGGTCATATCTGCTACAAGCCTCACATTCCGGCTTCCATAGTCTCTTATTTTGAATAGGCTCGTAAAGTGCATCACGTATGCCTTTCCAAATTGCAAGTTCTCTTTCTTCCATACCTTACTCGGTTTTATACATTTCTTCAGAAGCTTCCAACGTAACCCCAAAGCACGCCACTTTATCACTATAGCCAACATCATCGAACTCAAACCCATCAAAGTATTCGGTATCATAAGGATAAGGATAACGTCGGTTTTTTAGTTCTTCTTCCGGAACCCTTGTTCTTACGCGAAATTCAATGGCAAAATCGTCATCTAAATCTTCGGTTAATTTTCGAAAATCACCAAGTGTTTTAATTATAGCCATAATTTTATAATCTATTCAGTTTTATACATATCCTCTGGTGCTTCCAACGCCAAACCAAGAGGAATCAAGCTACGGAAATCGAAGTGGTGAGCATTAAGCCAATCTTCCTTTTCGTAGAATTTTAAGGTTGTGTAAACGGTATTATAGTATATTTCTTCTTCCTCAGTCATACTTGACATTGGACGGAGATAGGGTTTGACATACATAATTTCAATTGGGGCAATACCTTTTGAAGTAATGGCATATTCCCAATCGCCTTCATCCGTAACAATCAAGTCGATGCCCTTCATAGTATA
>JAEEGL011867161.1_pt1 | contig 13864 bp, 12 predicted proteins | sample 9134231 | NCBI WGS metagenome assembly JAEEGL01 (sample SAMN16246548, study PRJNA631951) | gut metagenome | biome: gut microbiome; feature: rumen; material: fiber-attached | host: Bos | place: Iran: Karaj | collected 2018-10
AGGACCGTGACGTTGATGGCGATCCAGGCATGCTTGCGGACGATGACGGGCGCCACGAAGGATTCTGCGCAGTGAGTGTGGTATTTCAGGGGTTTGGCGTGGGCGAGGAAATAGTCGTTGCCGGAGATGGAAGCGCCGTCCTCGACCACGACGAAATTGGGAAAGGTGTTGTCCACGACAACGTTCGTTCCCCAGTGGACGTTCTTTCCGATCTTGACGCCGCGCTGCCGCTGCAGCCATTTGCGGACGCCGCCCCAGGGGGCATGCATCGCCCAGTTGCCCAGCCAGTGGTCCTTGAGGCGGACCAGGCCGAACCACAGGGCGGATCGGTATCCGTGTTCGCGGGCGGAGCGCTTCGTCGATTCGGCGAGCGAACCGGCTTCGTACTCAGGCAGTTCCTGCCATTCGAGGGGGAGATAATCTTTCATTTCCTGCCGTGAATGGGATAAGATTCGATAAAGTTAGTAAGAAAATCCGCAAAATTGATGGATGCGTCCAGCATCTGCGTCCTTCTCTGCTGAAAGACGGCCTTGCGGTCAGGCATCTCCAGGAGGGATTCCAGGGTCTTGTAGAGCCCCTGTTCGTCGTCGGGGGTAATGCCGAAACCGAGCTGATACTTGTGCTCCAACTCGTTGAGGTATCCGATCTTCCCGACGAAGTCGTTGAAACGGATGAAAGGAACGCCCAGGACGCCGGACTCGGCCGCCATCGTCTGGCTGTCACCGACGTACAGGTCCGCAAAGGCCATCACGTGATGGATATCCAGCGGATTGATGGCGATGCGATAGGGCTCGAACTGTGGAGCCAAAGCCCTCTCGGAAGTGATGTATATGTCTCCGTGCGGCTTCAGGATCTCGATGATCTTCCCGGCGATGTCGTTGTTGATACCGCGTATCCCCACGTCGTGATGGGCGTTCAGCCCGGAGAAACGCATGACGAAATAGGGCTTGTCGGGATCGAAGTACTTGCGGACCACTTCTTTGTCCGGAGTGAAGTTGTCCGGGTGGAGATAGCCGAGCTCCTGATAACCGGGATATTTGACGGCTTTTCCGTTCCATTTGCCGCAGTCACAGGATTCCGGACAGAGGATGACGCTCGCGCCGGGGTAAGTCAGTCGGGCATAGTTCGGGACGACGGCGGCATCATCTTCGCCGATGCTGATGACGGGGATGCGCCGCAGGGGCCCGATGAGCGAGTTATCTACGCTGGATCCGGTCAGCAGGTCCGGCCGGAAACGCCGGCAGAAAGCGTTCAGCCGCCAGGCCCGTTTCGCGATCCCCAGCAGGAGTCCCACCTTGGAATTGCTACGTCCCTCTTCCAGGATATTGTGGTAGGGGATGCCGGCATTCCTGAGCAGGTCTTCCAGGATGTCTTTCTTTTTGATGAGGACCTCGACTTCGTGCCCATGCGCCTTCAAGGCGGCGATGGTGTTTTTGTAGTTGTGGAAGTGGGCGGGATGCCCCAGGTAAACGAGTATCTTCATTTCACGCTTTCATAAACGGAAAGGATGCGCCGGGCGACGGCCTCGGTCGTGAGGCCCAGCTGCAGGATCCGCTCCCGGCCGCGCGTCCTTTGTCCGAACTGCAGGGCTTTCAGCAGGAGTCCGGCAATCTCTTCCGCTTGGTACGAGTCGGCCACATAGGTGCCCTCGACACCTTCCGTCACCCAGCGAACGTCTCCGACGTCGGTGACGACGATGGGGCAGTTGCAGGCCATCGCTTCCTTGATCACGTTAGGGGAGCCTTCGCTCAGGGAAGTCATGACCAGGACGTCGGCCGCGCACATGTATTTCACGACCTCGTCGTGGGTCTTGTCAAAGACGGGGACCAGCTCGACCGTGCTGTCATCCAGCAGGTCGGCCGCTTTCCGGGCAAGGCGGAAGTTCTTTTCCACCCGGTCGGGATTCGAGACGAAGATGATGTATTTCTTCCCGTCTTCGAAACCGACGGCGCGGCGGGCCTCCTCCCGGGGGATGAGTGAGAAATTGTCCAGGTTGACGCCGTTGGGGATGACGGGGAGGTCTTCGCCCAACTGGCTCCGGGTGCGCTCGGACTTGACGATGGTCGCGCCCCAGACGTGCCGGATGCAGTATTTGATGAATCTGTAACGGCGGTTCTTTTCGGGGAAGCTGCCCAGTAGGGACACGACGACCTTGGCCCGGGTCCCGGCAGCCGCGAGGCTGGCCAGGTAGCCGCAAGTGGAGTAATGGGCGTGGACGATGTCCGGTTTCTCGCGCCGGATCAGGCGGCGCAGGGCGGCCCAATGCTTCAGATAGCCGCCGATGCCGTGCCCTACGACGGGGTACAGCACCATTTCGACGCCTTCCCGGGCGAGCGAGTCATACTGCGACTGGACGAAAGCGCTGACCGCTCCGACCCGCTTATTACCGCTGGCTACAAAGATTACTTTCATCGGATGTGGTTCCAATACCATTCACAGGCCTGGGCGAAACCGGCCCGGGCGTCGAAGGCGGGTTCGTAACCCAGGACGGCCTGCGCCTTGGCGATTGATGCCTGGGAGTGCGGGATGTCGCCGGCCCTCTTCTCCCGGAACACGGGCTCGATCTTTCCGATGGCCGGGTCGAAACGGGCGAGGTTGTCCCGCAGGCACTTGAACAGATCGATCAAGTTCGTGTTCCCCCCGTAAGCGACATTGAAGACGGCATCCCTGGGGGCGTCTTCCGGCAGGGTGGCGTTGTAAGCCTCCAGTCTATCGGACAGGGTTTCGCTTGCAAGCGTGGCGGCCCGTTCGTTGGCCTGGATAACGTTGTCGATGTAGGTGAAGTCCCGCGAGTACGAGCCATCTCCGTTGATGAAGGGGGACTCGTGCCGGATCAGGGCCTTGACCCAGAGCGGAATCACGGCCGCATACGCGCCCTCCGGATTCTGCCGGCGGCCGAAGACGTTGAAATAGCGCAGGCCCACCGTTTCCAGCCCGTAGAGCGAGGTGAACACATTGGCGTAGAGCTCGTTGACGAATTTGGTGATGGCATAAGGGGAGAGCGGGCGCCCGATGTTGTGCTCGCGCTTCGGCAGTTCCTTGCTATCGCCATAGGTTGACGAGCTGGCAGCATACACGAAGCGTCTAACGCCTTCGTCGCGCGCAGCGACCAGCATGTTGAGGAAGCCGTCGATGTTGCTCGCGTTGGTCGTAATCGGGTCGTTGATGCTGCGAGGGACGCTCCCCAGGGCCGCCTGGTGCAGGACGACCTCGCAACCCTTTACGGCGTTCCGGCAGGTCTCCAGGTCCCGGATGTCTCCCTTGATGAAACGGAAGTTGGGTTCTGTGAGCAGGGGCTCGATATTGTGCATGAAGCCGGTCGAGAGATTGTCCAGGCAGACAACGCTGTCACCCTTGCGGACGAAGTACTCGCAGAGGTTGCTGCCGATGAAACCGGCGCCGCCGGTGATCAAAAGTTTCATAGATGAAGTTGTTATTTGTCTTTTGGGGGGAGAGTGATCCAGGATCCCAGAATATCATCCCAATACTCGGGATGGAAGGGTCCTGTTCCGCCACTGTCATAAAACGTAAATTCGCCGAAGTAGGGATGTCCGTCCACTTGGTAGAAGTCGACGCGGACAAAAGGAATGTCTTCGGATAAGATACCCGCAAGATGTTTCATCTCTTCAAAACAAGCGGGCTTGGCTTGGGGTACTTTTGAGGCTGGATGTTCCTGATGAAAGTCCAGATGGTTGAAATCCTCATCATAATAGTCGAAGGTCGCGCCATCCTTTGTGTTTCTTCCTGCCACAACCAGCATGATTTTCGGCTGACCGGAGAAACAATAGAACTTGTAGTCCCATAATCCCTTCGATTGTGTGTCCTCGACGTATTGTTCGGCAAAGACACATTTCTTGATATTCTTGTAGGGCCACTCGCGCGCTTTCAGGTAGGGGTTCCTGAAATAGAAAGAGTGCCGTAACTCTTTCAGGGCTTTCCGCCTGTCAAAGTGATTCTTGTCTTTGCAGATGACAACACCGTTGCTTCCGCCGTCGTTGTTGGTTTTCAGTACAAACTGATCGGGCAGATCGTCAAAATTAATGTCACTGGGTTTCTTCCATGTCTTCAGTGTCGGAATGACATACTTGGGACCGATGATGCCGGAAACATAATCTTTGACGAGTACTTTGTCAGCCATGGTCGTGAAGATGTCACGCCGATGGTACAACTTCAGCCACTGCTGTTTTGCATTGAAGGTCGTGGGATACTCAAGGTCCAAGGTCTTGCCCATGCTGACCTTGTAATACAACTTCAGATAAGTCTTGTCATCCGGGATCAACCAGGAAAAACGATGGACCAGAGCATAGACCAGATGTTTCCGGTTATGCCTCAATGCGTATAGCGCATTTTTTACAGGATTCCTCATTGGCAGAAGGATAGATAGAGCTCATTCAATTGCTGAATGTGTCTTTCAATGGAATATCTTTCACGGACAGTCTCTCTGGCGATGGCACCATCCTGAAAGACTGCTTTCCCGCTCTCGGCGAAAGCCAGGATTTTATTCAGGCAGTCATCGATATCGTCTGTCTGATAGAGCTGGGCCAACTTTCCGTCATCGGTAATTTCTTTCATCACGTCCCAGTCGTTGACAAGGACCGGCGTGCCGCTCGCGAGAGCTTCTATGACAGCGATCCCAAAGGTATCGTGTTCCGAGGCATAAAGGAAAAGGTCCATCTGGCGGAGCAGGTAAGGGATGTCAGCCCGGTTTCCCAGGAAATGGACCTTGTCCGCTAACCCGTTCCGCTCGCAAAAAGAAACGCAATCGTCATAGCGCCAGGGCTCGGCGTCGTCCCTTCGCCCGGCAAAGTACATATTGAAAGGCTTGCCCGTCAGATTCAGACGTTGCATGACTTGGCAGATGAAAGACTGTGAACGGCCTTCGATAAAGCTTCCGACCATCATCATGTTAAGAGACTCCTTGTCAAGAGCCAGAGGGTGAGACCGGTCCGGTTCGGGTCGATCCAGCTTGGAAAAGTTAATCCCATTGTAAATCACCCGCAGTTTGTTGTCATCGGGCAATCCCCATTTGTTTTCATAGAAACGTTTCTGGAAATCACTGACGCAAACAATGCGCTTGCTGCATCCATAGATGAGTTTCCAATACCACTTCGGTGCATCGGAGAATGAAAAACCATGAAAACTCGTCAGGATCTTTACTCGGGTAAAGAGTAAGGAGACGATGCTGACCAGCGCATTGGATGGGGTCTGGGCATGGACGATGTCGATGTGGTGTGCAAGGATGGCCTTACGGAGTTTCCAAAGATAGGAAAGCATGTTTCCGTCTTTTATCACTTGGATCAGTTCTGCTCCGGAAGCCTTGAAGGCATCGGAATAGTCGTCATCTTTCCGATACAGGCAACACAACTCAAAGGGGGCGCAGTCCCTTCTCATGCAGATGTCATAGACGAGAGACTCGGCTCCACCTCTCTTGAGGCTCCCAAGGAAAAAGGCAACTTTCATCGATCAGTGTTCCTTCAAATGTAGCAAGCGGCATAACAAGCCGGGAGAGAAATTCGCAATCCGCATTTTCTTCGCAGCGCCGGGAGTCGCGTGAAAGGTTGAAAGGGGAAAGACTCCTTTTTGGCGGAGTGTGCGTATGATTTGTCGACGCTCCCGATAGAAATCAAGCCCGGCATCCCCAAGGATGGAGATGACTATCTGGGAGGTCATCCCTTTAAACCAGACCGGATCCTCAGTTCGTGTGGATAGGGCTTGCAGCGAGTCGATCAAGGAGAGCCTGTCGTTCATCTTTTTCCTTTGTTTCCCCAGGTCCGGTGTCCGCGTGATCGATCCGACCCGGAACAGGTAGTTGTAGACGACGGTCGGCGTCGAAGCCACGTTCCCGGCTTTGAGGAGAACACGGGGCGTCCAGTCAATGTCCTCGAAAAAGATGCCTTCCGTGAACAGCTCTTCTCCCTTCAAAATGCTGGCCTTCACGACGAATTGCCAGGCATAGCAAGCAAATCCGAGACGTTCTTTCAAGAAGGCGGTACCGTCGCACACATCTGAGGAGTAGTCGACAAAGGGCTTGGCGACCTTGTTGGGTTCGAAGACCTCACCGGCCTCATTGACATTCTGGTAATTATAGCGCAGGACATCCAGCCCCTGCCTCTCGATCTGATCCCGCAGGCCCTTCAAGACGCAGGGCTCCAGATAGTCGTCGGAGTCGACGAACTGGATGTATTCCCCGCGAGCAAGCGGGATGCCGGCATTACGCGCCGAGCTGAGTCCGCCGTTCTCTTTGTGGATGACCCGTATGTTGGACTCTCGGGCGGCCAGCTCGTCGCAAAGGATCCCGCTGTCGTCCATCGAACCGTCGTCCACGAGGATAATTTCATAGTCCGTGCGGTCCAGATCCTGATCCAGCAGGCTGGCGACGCATCTTCCCAGATACGCCTTGACGTTATAAATGGGGACGATGATGGACAGGAACATCAGTGCTTGCGTTTTTCCCATTTGAACAGGCAGCGGTCCAGGAACCACACCAATTTTTTCGCCCAGGGGTAGCGTTCGATCCGCCCCATCTGGCGGATGGCGGGTGTCCAGCGCTTGTAGTCGTCGAGGATTGTGGCGGGTATGCATTCTTCCAGAACCTGCATCCGCTCTTTTTGCGCGAGTTCCTTGTTGGTCTCGCTGATGCCGGTCATGTCAAAGAGCGTGACGTCGATATCCGTATAGACAGGTTTCTCGTCACCCAGGATGATGGCCTTGAGGTACCATTTCCAGTCGGAGACGATCTTCAGCGTATCGTCGTAGGGGCCGTATTTGTCAAAGAGGTCCTTCCGGATGTAGGCGGAGGAGTGATTGAGCGTCCCGATATAGAAGTCTAGCATTGTGATTTCCTCTCCTGCGAATCCGACATCTTGTTTCCGCTTGCCGTCGGGCATTTCCTTGACCAGGTTGCCGTAGAGGATGGAAGGAGAGCCGTTTTGCTCCAGTGCCTGAAGCATGTGGGTAGACACATCGGGGGCGGTAAGGCAGTCTCCGCTGTTGAGGAACTGCACATATTTTCCGGAAGCCATCGCAATCCCTTTATTCATCGCGTCATAGATGCCCTTGTCGGGTTCGGAGATCCATTTCATCCGATCTCCCAGACGTGCGGAGATTCGCTTGATGGCCTCAACGCTTCCGTCCGTGCTGCCTCCGTCGACTATCACATATTCGAAGTCAGACGATGCTTGCCCGGCCACGCTTTGCAGGGTCTTTTCCAATCCTGCAAGGTTGTTGCGGTTGATGGTGATGATACTTAGCAACATGTAACCGAAAATAATAGTTGGAAAATGCTAGCTGTAAGTCCTCTTATAGGAGACCTCTGCTGCCCAATTTGAAGTATGCCCATGCGAATTCCATCAAGACAACAACGGCACACCATGGGGTAAGAAACCTAAATGTTTTTTCCCTCAAAGACGAGTAACCATATGACCACATCAAAATGAGCCCTGGGAGTCCAGGGAGGAGGAAACGTTCTGAATTGCTAAAGCCACTTACGGACACGACACCAAGGTATGATATAGTGAATGCGCCAATTAGTACAAAATCTCTCCATTTTTTTTGCCGAAGAGCCTCGTATATGGCAAGAAAGACAAAGAACCCCATGAAATTACGTACAAAATTGCCGCCGTGCTTTGCTTGCTGTCCATATTGCTGATCAATATTGATCATTGTTGAGAAAGGAAGAACAAAAACCATGGGTGCCATTACTGATCCTGTAGCATATTGGGCCCATTGATTTCCGCCGGCTGTTTGCTCATATCGACGATTTGACAAGTTTGTGTCTTTTAATTCCCAATACCCTTCCACTTCGGTTGAAATCCTTCCGCCCATTAATAGTGCTATACAGAGAATACCCCATCCAGTATATGTAAAACGTTTCATCCCTTTTTTCATTTTCGGCGCAGATGAAAACAGTACTGTGGAGACTAGACTAAAAAGTGCAGCCGCACCTAATACTGTTCGAAAGAAAAAAAGACTCCCGGCTAAAATGGAGGGAATTAAGATTGCCCAAAAAGTCGTTTTTCTATTCCGGATGAAATAGTCCATGCGTTCCAAGAAAGCCACTTCCAAAAATAGCATCTCAGTCTCTTTCAAATGATATCCGCAGTATATGATTAGATTAGGCATCAAAGCCGTCATAATTCCAGCTAATCTTCCTGTCGATTCTCCAAAAGTCCTGCTACCTAGCTTATAGACGAGGGTGCATGTGAATGCACTAATAAAAGCCTTAATTAAACGCGGAAGAAGAATTCCTTCGCCGAAAACTCGGTATAGGAGTGTTAGATAGAGGGGATAACCGACATCTGAAATCCCTACAAAGTACTCTGGACTGAAAAAGAGTCCAAATATGTCCCAAACACTTTTGAACGATCGATTGATCCATGATGCGTATTCATGATAGCTTAAAGAATCTGCCGCATCAAACTCAAATGGAGTACCATATGCGTTGAGATAATAGTAATATGATCCGACAACCCAAAATAGACGAAGAATAACAGCGAAGACGAAAAGATTCCGTATGAATAGTGAATTATGTATTTTTCCCCAGTCCCTACTCCATCTTGTTGTCAATAGGAAAAAACCCAATACATATGCAATGCCAATAGCAATATAACCAATGGGCATAGCGTAGTTGAAATATAAGATGCTAACAATAGCAAGCGCTATAAAGTAGGTCAAGATAGCGCGCACAGATATCTGCCGGGAAAAGAAAATAATATCAGTCTTCATTAGAAGGGTAATCTAAAGTCCTATCAGTCACGAACAAGGAGTGTTAGACATAATGGTTGACATATGTAGCCATTTAGGCTGAGAATGATTATAATTTGACAGAAACAATTAAAGTATGTGTGGCTATTCTACAGCCACCAATGCCAAATGTTAACGACAGTAGAACGTGAGAACCCCATTTTCTCATAGAAAAGACATGCTGATTTGTTGGCGTATTGGGTTGGAACGAACAGAGTTCGAACGCCTTGTTGAAAAGCAAATCCACAGACATGATGCAGAAGATCGGATCCTATGTGTCTCATCTGGAACTTCCTATCAACGGAAACTAAACCGATGTTTCCGTATTGATCTCTTGTGTTCAATGTCACGAGCCCACGGGGAACATCACCAACAAAATAACAAAAGACGTGGTTGGCAATAACGTGCAAAACGGATTGCTCAATCCATTTGGTGTACAGACGCTCAAAACTACCCGGAGGAAAACGTGAGTCAATCTTGAAACGAGAAAACTGTCCACTTTCCAATGCTAGACTCTTTAAAACAGGCGTAATGGATTTAGAGGTCCATTCTTTAATTGAATTAAGACAGACGTCAGTTCCGTCAAGTATTTTCCGATAGGTAATTTTCTTATCTACCGGACGAATGGATGATGAGTGAAAAAAGATATCTAATTCAGAAAACAAATAGATTAAATCGTATTCATCTCTTAGTTGATCTTTCATCAGCATTAGTTTCTCCGCTTCATCTTCCGTTGAAACGACGACTTTCCCGATCCGGAGTCCGAAGAATGAACTATCCCAGGTTAGGGTTGTGATTTCCATTAGAAATTTAATCTCTCTTTGACAATATAATATTGCCGACCTTTCACTTGATCATAAATTCTACCTACGTACAGGCTGAGGACCCCGACCACGAAAAGCAGGATTCCTCCCACAAACCAGATGGAAAAAACGGTAGTCGTATATCCTGGAACGGTGATAATCCCCGTCCATCTTGCAATAAGATTGTAAATGGCTAGAAGGAATGCTACAAGTGACATTCCCAGCCCCGCGGATATAGCGATGTACAGAGGTCGATTGCTGTTGGAGATGATGACATCGAGGCCAAGTCTCATCAACTTCCTGAAACTGTAGGAGCTTTTTCCTTCTGCCCGTTCCGAATGCTCTACTTCGACAGCTGTACTCTTGAACCCGAGGTAATCGATCAATGACGGGAAAAAGCGAACTCGTTCAGGGATTCTGTTATATTCATCGATAACCTGCCGTGAATAAATGCCGTAATTTGCTATGGATTTGTCAGTATTCAGACCACTGATCCAATTGTAGACTTTATGGAAGGCAGATGAGGAGAAACGCTTGAGAAAGCCATCGTGACGTTCTGTTCTGCGAGCATATACTATATCATATCCTTCTTTTGCTTTGTTCAGCAGTTTGCCTATTTCTTCCGGTCGGTCTTGCAAGTCGCAGTCCATCACGATGATCCAATCACCGGAAGCGTGCGCAAGTCCCGCTGAAATGGCATAATGCTGGCCGAAATTTCGGCTTAGATTTAGCCCCTTGACTTTATAATCTCTAAGGCATTCTTTTTGGATGGCGGCCCAAGAGGAATCTGGGGATCCGTCGCATACAAGAATAATTTCATACTCTTCAGAGATATTAGTCAGGCATTCTTTAATTCTTGTGACCAACTCTGGTATAATCGCTTCTGCTTTATACACAGGAGATACAACGGAGAGATAAGTCGATTGCATTAAATCCATATAGAAGTAAATAGCTGAATGCTAGTGATTTGGTTGTGGGATATAAAGAAAGACATCTGCGCAATTCGCAATAACTGCATCATTTTTAATTCGGCATAGAGTTAGATGTAGATAGAGGACTTGGATTCGGCAAAGAGTCCTCTATAAACCATTTATTTCTTTTTCCTAGATATAGCACACTTGCCACTAGAAATGTGACAATGCTAAATAGGATATACATTTCTCGATTTTGCCATCGTCCTGTAAACATAAAATATCTTTGAGCGGGAAATTCTCCGTAGTGATTCAGATTCTCCCAAGATAGATAACAATCCATCCCATCGACATTAATTGGGAACCAGCAGTGGGAAAGGACAATACATATAGCCATATAAGTGACCGGTACCCAGTACCTCCACGAAATGCTATCAATGTACTCCATCGCTGGGATAATAAAAAATGGAAGAAACATAAATGAGATTCTAGCCTCTGAATCCAAGGAGAAGAAAATACCTAAGGCAATAATAAAAAAATACCCCAGCCCCTTATTGGAAATGAAGAAGCATATTTTGGGCCAGCAAAACAAGATGATTAGTATAACGGGCCCATAAAAAACAAAGAAACTCTCCACGTTTGAAAGTGGGTAGTTCATACCGCTCAATAGAACTCGTTTCGTAAGAGAATAAACTGACACTGCCCCCACCTCATCACTCGCCAAAAATCGACAGAGCGCGTACACTCCAAAGAGAAATAATAAAAACAGAAGAAAACGACCCCAAGTTTCTTTAGATTTAAAAAGCGCAAAAACCTCAGAACGTGCCAATCGAAACGGCCTGATCACGTATCCCAAATAGAAGGTTGAGCAAAGGCTAGTAACAAAGAGAATAAGGATGGTCAAAAGACGGCCATTATTAATCGCGATAAGCAGATATCCGGATCGTATTGCCCAATAGATCCAGAATAGAACGGGGATTAGCGCAAGAGATAAATAAATGGTCCAGTATGAAAATTTGTCTTTACGTCCGGTAAAGGACTGGTAAATGGTTAGGGGATTCCTAGGGAAAAAAGCCAGGGCAAAAGCGCATAGTGATGCGACTGGCCATATGAATGCTCCCACAATGCCACAAACTACAAGGGACTTACGTTGATTGACAATGAAAAAGTAAACCAGCATTAAGCCCAATAAAAAAGCAAAAATGTCCGATTGCAGAATGTAATACCCTAATACTTTTAGAATTGGGTATGAGTAGAATAGGGAAGAAAATGCTATAATCTCAGATGAAGATTTCCAATTAAGGAATGTTGAAATACGAAAGAAATAACACACACAAAAAAACAAAGCTATTATATCGAGAATAGCACCGCCAATTAAAGCCGATCTTGTGGTAATGGGAATGTCAAAAAGCTTAAAAGTAAGATTGAGCAAACCATATGGTAATATTCGGTGAATACCATATTGAGTATAACCATGCGATATAATCTTATTTGAGAAGTGCTGAATTGTTTCAAGATAAATCTCTCCATCCCACCCTATCCCATCATCCTTTGCAACTTTCTCGCCCAAAAAGGATAAGGATACTATAAATAAAAGTACAGAGAGAAGAATCACTCTAATGGCTGTCCTTGAAGAATTGCCTATAGAAAACATGGATAACTGATTAGTTTCAATTAATGTCTAAAGGAAACATATGAGAAAATGATGGCATGAATTGATAAAACGGAATGCCCCAAAAAAGGCGATAAAGGGGGTAATGATAAGGGTTATATTATTTGCAACTTGTGCGAAGGACGGCTAATGAATCAATATCTCGGCAAAGAACTTGTGTGAAAGCCTTCGTGGCTTGTGGGTTCATATGAACCGAAATGCAGAAGTTGCTGGTGTCCTGTGAGATAGGGAAATCTACGGTATAGTCAAGGTAGTGAAAATCATATTTTTTAGCTATCTCGTGAAATAGTGTGCGTGCATCATCGAATCCAGTCAGTTTTTCCTTCGCTTTAATATAAAAAGGAGAATAAACTAATAGGACTTGGATAGAGTCTTTTTTACACTCTTGCAGATAGTCATCGAAGAGTGATAAATCATCATCTGTGAAAGAGATAGTCTGGCTATCCATCTCTGCCAGAGGGGTTCCGTTCCAGGGACCTTCTTCCGGCCGGTGGCCCTTGTAGGCCGGCATGGTGACATAGTGCTTGAGGTGAAAGAACTCCATAAGTCCGTTCTTGATGACCTGCTGGTATCCGTAATAACGGAACATGGGGATGTTGAGTTCGGACCAACCGTATCCTAGTTTCTTGAGTTCCTTCCTCATTTCCCGGTCATAGACTAGGGGGAAGAATTGTTCCGATTGGTGTTGGTGGCGGATATCTGAAAAAGACTTTATGGTGCCACAGTCCAACTCTTGGATGATGACCTTTGGCTTGTCGTTATACTTCCGATAAAGTCGATATTTCAACAACTGGACGTTGAAAGGATAGCCCCCGACTCCGATGCAGAACGAACTGACGTGGCATAGGGTATCGATCAGGTAGGTGTCGTAGTGAGATTTTCCCCGGGAATTTCCCATGATCAGGACGTCGTGGTCCATCCCTCCTTCCAGCATGGCTGCATAGTCCTGGAAACGGTAATCCTCCATCTTGAGCACGCCCTTGCTGACGATGATATCCAGTACGGAAGCCAGGACGAAAACGACAAACAGGAAGATAATGGTCTTGGTCAGGAACCGTTTCATCAGAACTGGAAATAAATGAAGTTCTCCGTATGACCGCCAAACGTCAGGATGGCGAGGATGGCCGCCAGATAGAAGGAGTAGCGCAGGATGGCAGGCTTGACACCGCTCAACTCAAAAGGATGCTCACGCTTCCGCTGCAGCCATTCCACGACCAGCATGACGCAGATGCAGAGGGTGAAACCCGTGATGCCGGAAGCGTCCGGCCGGGTGAACAGACCTTGCGTGAAGATGCGCTGGACATAGCACCAGGCGTCGGTGATACTGTCCGCCCGGAATATGATCCACCCGAAGACGACGAGCAAGAAAGTCAACAGCATCTGTCCGATCTCCTTGAAGGAGGGGAGCAGGCGTCCGTCGGCGACCATGTCGCGATATTTGCGGTTCTTGCCCAGCAGGATCAGCGGGAGGAAAAGCAGGGCGTGGTACGCGCCCCAGGCGATGAAGGTCCAGTTGGCCCCGTGCCAGAGTCCGCTGACCAGGAAGATGACGAAGGTGTTGCGGATGATCTTGGCCTTCGAGCAGCGGCTGCCGCCCAGGGGGATGTACACATAGTCCCGGAACCAGGTGGTGAGGGAGATGTGCCATCTGCGCCAGAACTCGGCGATGTCGCGGCTGAAGTAGGGAACGTTGAAGTTCTTCATCGACCGGATGCCGAACAGCTTGCCCGTGCCGA
>JAEEGL011939866.1_pt1 | contig 13864 bp, 10 predicted proteins | sample 9134231 | NCBI WGS metagenome assembly JAEEGL01 (sample SAMN16246548, study PRJNA631951) | gut metagenome | biome: gut microbiome; feature: rumen; material: fiber-attached | host: Bos | place: Iran: Karaj | collected 2018-10
GAGGTCGATGTGAAGCTCCTCGAGATCGACGCCAAGACCGGCAAGATGCGCCTGTCCATGCGCGCCCTCACTGAGAAGCCGGAAGGCTACGTGGAGCCCAAGCGCGACCGTGGCCCGCGTCGCGATGGCGACCGTGGACCCCGCCGCGAAGGTGACCGTGGACCCCGCCGGGAAGGCGACCGCGGACCCCGCCGCGAAGGAAACGGCGAGCGCCGTGAGAACGGCCGCCGCGATGGCGAGCGTCGTGACGACCGCCACAACGCCCCCCGCAAGCCCCGCTTCGAGGACACCGACAACGAGCCCAAGATCAACGAGCCGGACGTCTTCTAAAGATGCTCCGCACTGAATGCGAACCGGACCGCCCCTTCGGGTGGCCCGGTTATTTTATTGACACTCAGCGAATTGATTGTTCAGAGGTGCACCTGCGGGTGCACCTCTGAACGACTAAACGCCTATCAATCAGCGTCTTTCTTCCGCACGATCTTCCACCCGACGGCCGCGATAATGATGGACATCAGCGGGCTGATCAGGTTGAAGAAGCAGAAAGGTGCATAAGCCAGGGTAGGAACGGAGAGGATGGTGGCCTGTGTCATTCCGCAGCTGGACCAGGGGTATAGCGGCGAGGTGACCGTGGCGGAATCCTCCGTCGCCCGGCTCAGGAGCCGCGCTTCATAACCACCCTTCCGGTAAATGTCTCCGAAAATGTTGGATGTCAACAAGATGGAAAGATACTGGTCCGACACGATGCCGTTCAGCGAGGTGCCGGTAACGACGGTCGAAGCAACCAGGCCGGTACGGGTGCGGGTGAACGGGGTGAGGATCCGCGCCAATTGCAGGATCATTCCGCTGGCGCGCATGCAGCCGCCGAAAACCATTGCGCACAGGATCAGGAAGATGGTATCCAGCATGCCCACCATTCCGCGGGAGGCGACGAGGCCGTCCACTTCCGGATGGCCCGTGTCCAGGGAAATCGTATTGTAGATGCTTTCCACCGTACCCGCCAGCATGATCCGGGCACGGGACCCTTCCGTTACGCGTTCGCCCAGGCCATGGATGATGTCGGGCTGAAAGACAAGGGCCATGACGGCCGCGACGATAACCGAGATGGCCAGAACCTGCAAAGCAGGTATCTTCCTGGCGATCAAGACCATCGTAATCACCGGAACGATCATCAGCCAGGGCGTGATATGGAACTTTGCGGACAGGACTTCCCGGAACAGGTCGATCTGGGTGGCATCCGCTTCGTTGTGTGACAGGCCCAGGATCAGGAAGATGATCAGGGTGATGATCATCGACGGTCCCGTCGTGTACAACATGTACTTGATATGCGTGAACAGCGGCACCTGATTGACGGACGAGGCCATTACGGTCGTATCCGAAAGCGGGGAAATCTTGTCGCCGAAATAGGCGCCGGAAATGATGGCGCCGGCAATGATCCCGTCGGAGAATCCTTCAGCTTTGCCGATGCCCAGCAGGGCCACGCCGATGGTGGCGATGGTGGTCCAGGAACTGCCCGTCATCACGGAAACGACGGCGCAGATCAGACAGGCGGTGACCAGGAAAAACTTGGGGCTGATGAGTTTCACCCCGTAGTAGATGAAGGCCGGAACCACGCCGCTCATCGTCCAGGTGCCGGAAACGGCGCCGATCAGGAGAAGGATGACAAGCGCGCTGGCCACGTCGCCCAGATTTCCCTTGATTGCGTCTTCGAAGTCTTTCCAGGTAGTCTTAAAGAGCCAGGAAGCCAGAAAGACGCACACTGCGGAAGCCGTAATGAGGGCCACCTGGCTGGGACCCAGGATGGAATCGCTGCCGAAGATGCTGATGTCCATCGCCAGGAAGACGACCAGCACCGTAATCGGTACCAGGGAAATCAGGATTTTTCCGACGGAAGACTTCATCACAGGGGGGCGTTTCTCGCAAAGGTACGAAAAAATGCGTATCTTTGATGCGTATGAAAAGATGGATGGTATTTTGCGCGGCCCTGTTTGCCGCCGTCTCGCTTTGCGCGCAGCAATACGGGGTCGTGGACATATCGGTGTGCAACCTTCGGGTGACGCCCGATTATGATGCGGAAATGGCTTCCCAGGCCCTTCTGGGCACGCCGGTCCACATCCTGCAGATTACGGACAAGAATAATTGGCCCCAAGTGCAGACGCCCGACACCTATACGGGCTGGGTCCACAAGGATGCCATCACATTGATGACCTTTGAGCAGTATCACGACTGGAATGCGGCACCGAAGGTGGTCGTGACGGCCCTGACGGGGGTCGTCCAGGCGGAGGCGTCCGAGCACGCGGCCACCGTCTCCGACGTGGTGGCCGGCGCGCGGCTCCGCGACCTGGGCCGCAAGGGCCGGTATTTCCGCGTCGGGTTCCCCGACGGCCGTACCGGCTACATCCGGCGGTCGCTCGCCCAGCGCGAGGCCGACTGGCGGAAAGACCTGTCCCGCGAGCCGTCCGACATTCTCGCTACCGCATTGAGCATGAACGGATTCCCCTATATTTGGGCGGGAATGTCCCCCAAGGGGATGGATTGCAGCGGCTTCGTCCGGACCGTTCTTTTCATGCACGATATCATCATCCCACGGGACTCCGGACCGCAGTCGCGAACAGGCGAACGGATTTACGGGTTTGACGACCTGCAGCCCGGCGACCTTGTCTTCTTCGGCCGGAACGATACGGTTGCGCCGAAGGTCTCCCACGTAGGATTCTACCTCGGTGAAGGGAAGTTCATCCACTCGCTGGGGCTCGTGAAAATCGGCAGTTTCCGTCCGGAAGATCCGGAATACGACGCCTACAATACCGGCCGCTATCTGTTTGCGGGCCGGGTCCTTCCTTTCATCGACCAGCAGGAAGGACTTAACACTACCTTGACAAATCCTTTTTACCAGGAATGAAGAAACAGAACAGACGCGAATTCTTGAAAGTCGCGGGCGCGGCCGCCTTGGGCGCCGGCCTTGTCATCGGCTGCGGCGGTCCCAAGACCAAGGAGCCGGAAGACGAAGAGCCTGTCATCGAACCGGAACCGCAGGAACCTGTCCTGCCGCTGCCCCGGCGGATGAAACTCGGTTTCCGTCCGTACGAGCTTGAGTTGCAGCATACTTTCACCGTGTCGTCCTACAGCCGGAAAACGACCCCCGGTGTACAGGTCGAAATTGCCTACCAGGGCCACACAGGCTACGGTGAGGCGTCCATGCCCCCGTATCTCGGCCACACGGTGGATTCCGTGACGGCATTTCTGGGAAAGGTGAACCTGCATCAGTTCAACGACCCTTTCTGCCTGGAGGACATCCTCTCCTATGTGGACAGTCTCTCCTCGGGTGACGCCCCGGCGAAGGCCGCCGTGGACATCGCCCTGCACGATCTGGTGGGCAAACTCCTCGGCGCTCCCTGGTACAAGATATGGGGTTACGATCCGGCGAAAGCACCCTCCACGACCTTCACGATCGGCATTGATACGCCTGAAGTCGTGCGCGAAAAAACCCTCGAATGCGCGGACAAGTTTAACATTTTAAAAGTCAAGGTGGGACTGGACACTGACAAGCAGATGATCGAAACCATCCGCAGCGTCACCGACCTTCCCCTTGCCGTGGATGCGAACCAGGGCTGGCACGACCGTTTCCAGGCGCTGGACATGATCTACTGGCTCCGCGAGCACGGCGTAGTGATGGTGGAGCAGCCCCTCCCCGTGGATCGGATCGACGACCAGGCCTGGCTCAACGAGCGCAGTCCGCTGCCCATCTTTGCCGATGAAGCCTGCCAGCGGCTCGTGGACGTTCCCGCTCTCCGGGGCATCTACTCCGGCATCAACATCAAGCTGATGAAATGCACCGGCCTGCGGGAGGCACACAAGATGGTGGACCTCGCCCGCAGCCTCGGGATGAAAGTGATGCTGGGATGCATGACCGAAACCTCCTGCGGCATCTCCGCCGCCGCCCAGCTTTCCCCGGCCGTCGACTTTGCCGACCTGGACGGCAACCTCCTCATCTCCAACGACATCTTCGACGGCGTCAAGGTCGTCGATGGCAAACTCAAACTCCCCGACCGACCCGGCATCGGGGTGATTCGCCTATAGGCGGCTTGCTAAGTTGCTGAGAGCTACCGCTTTAATGTTTCAGAGGTGCACCTGCAGGTGTACCTCTGAACATTTAACTAACTTTGAATCAAGCAAATACGCAATTAGTGCCCCACCGCCGTGTCAATCTGGCGGCGATAGACGACGTGCTTCTGCCAGAGGAATTCCGTGGTGACGTTCAGGAGCATGTTGATACCCGTGACGAGGTATTCGTTCCAGCCCAGGTCTTCGGCCAGCCAGTTGCCGAGGATGGTGGTTGCGGGGGTGAAGACGCAGTAGTAGGCGAAGACGAGGAGCATCGCCCGCGGGACGTTCGCCGCGCTGCGGAAGGTGAACTTCCGGTTCAGAGTGAAATTCCAGATGACGCTGAGCGTCAGGGCGATCAGATAGGAAGGCCAATAGGGCCAGTCCAGCAGTTCGTTCAGCAGCGCAAAGCTGCCGATTTCGATGATGCCCGCGCTCGCAGAGAACAGGACGAATTTGACAAAACGCCAGGTTTCGCTCATATGGGTTCAGGTTTCAGCGATACAAAGATAGGCAATTTGTCCTTGTATTTTCGTGAGTTTTTCGTATTTTTGGAAAAAGTTTGCACTAAAAACAAAACACTATGGGTTCCATTATCTACATCATCGGCGTCGTCCTTGCGGTCCTTGCAGTCATCGACATTGCCAAGAAACCTATCTCTGTCATCGGAAAGGTCATTTCCATCGTGCTCGTCCTCATCACCAGCTGGGTGGGCCTTGTGGTGTATTACCTCTACGCAAAGAATCACCTCACCGAGTGGTTCAAGTAGTCCCGGACGGTTGCAAATTGGAAATAAAATCGTAAATTTGCAGTCCCAAACGGTGAGGTGTCCGAGTGGTTGAAGGAGCCTGCCTCGAAAACAGGTGTACGTGTGAGCGTACCGGGGGTTCGAATCCCTTCCTCACCGCCGTTTAACCCATGAAAAGAAAGCATTCTTTCCAAGTTCGCAGGCGCGCCTTTTCCATATGGCAGCGCCTGGGTTTTTATCCGTGGGAGCCTCCGCAGGCGGCCAAGGTCCCAAGCGGGAAAGGCGATTTCTACAAGGGTGCCATCCCCTTCCTGAACGACGACGCAAAGCGCACCTTCCGGCACCTGCTGCTGCGGCCGGGATATATGATCCGCGACTATATCAAGGGGGACCATGAAAGATACCTGGCCCCGCTCACGGCCCTGATTGTTTTCTACGCGTTCTTCGCCCTGGTTTCCGCCCTCGTCCAGCCGGACCAGCACCGGGATCAATTCAACGTCGAAATTGTCAATGAGGACATCGGCAACGCCACGGATTCCACGCAGGTCAACCGCATTCTCCGGAACGTTGTGGACATTGTCCATACAGGCTATCTGTACCTGAACCTGGACCAGTATCCCGAAGCCGTCAAAAACCCGGGTCAGGCGAGGCTGGCCGCGCTGGAAGGAACCCTGCGGAATCAGGGTATTCCCCTTTTCATCGTCGATTTCCTCCTGCTCTGGCTGGCTATGTCCCTTGCGCTGCGCCGGGAAAAGATCCCGATGTCAGCCTGTGCGGCGGCATCGGCCTATGTCCTGTGCCAGTTCAGTTTCTTCATGCTGTTCGCCCTGCTGCTTTCCTGGGGTAACAGCTCCTCCATCGGCATCTTCCTGATGCTCCTCCTGTTAGTCATCGACTACTGCCAATGGCTGGGCATTGACTGGAAGAAGGGCATCAGGCGCGCCGTGAAGACCGGCATTTACTATGGCCTGCTGTACGGCGTCATCATCCTGACAATCAGTGGAATTGTCCTCGTTTTAGCTTGGGAATAATGAAAAGAACCGTCTTTCTCCTGCTCGGTCTGCTGGCCGTAGCAGCCTGCCGGCATAACGAGCCGGCGGAGCCCTCTTATATCGTTCAAGTGTCCCTCGGGGGCTGGGACCACGCAGATTACACGGCGGATGAAGTCATCGCCCGCATCGACCAGGTGGACAGCCTCATCCCTGTGGGGAAGGTCATCATCGGCTGGAGCCTGGACAAGGAAATCTATCATCAGGTCGGGGAATACCTGCACGAGAACGGCATCCAGATGCTCCTGTGGCTCCCGGTCTTCGCCGAGACCGAGGATATGTGCGACAATTCCCCCGCCCTGGACCTTTGGGGTGAAGTCCCTGCCCATTACGACCTGGCGGCCGGCGAGGGATTCCGATTCAACTGCCCCTCCGATCCGGAGAATGCAGCCAACATCATCGCCCTCTACGACCACTATTTCGCCGACTGCGGCTTCGACGGGGTGTTCCTGGACCGGATCCGCACGCAATCGTTCGTGGGCGGAGTAGGCGGCGTGCTCGGCTGCGGCTGCGACATTTGCAAGGAACGATTTGACGCTGAGGGAATTAGTCTCGATGAAATCAAGGCCGAATATGCCGACAAGGGTGATAGCTTCTTCAACGTCTCCGGCTATTCCCCCGCCACCGGATTCACCTTCAGGAATCCGGTTGCCGAGGCCTTTTTCCGCGCGAAAGGCCACATCGTCAGCGGCGCCGTGGCCGCCATTGCCGACAGTCTCCGCACCCGCGGGCTGGAGGTCGGCATGGACCTGTACGCGCCCTTTATGGCCCCCTTCGTGGGCCAGGACTACGAGATCCTGTCGCAGCACGCGGACTTCATCAAGCCGATGCTGTACCGCATGACCTTCGCCCCTGCCGGCATGGGCTTCGAATACGACCTCCTGCGCAAGGCAGTCCCCGCCGCCACCGGCTACCCGGAATTCGCGATGGATGTCGATTTCCTGAACTCCCAGCTGGAGGCCATGGAGCCCTACCCCTGCGCCAAGTATCCCGGCATCGAAATCAACTACCGCGAGGGTGTCGCCCCCACTTCCCCGGAATACGTCACGGAATCATTGCACGCCGTCATGGCCCACCGCTTCGACGGCGCCGTCCTCTCCTGGAACATCATGGAGGCCCCGGATGAGCATGTTGCGTGCTTGGGAGAGTAGTTCAGCTAAAGAATAAACGCCAGGCGCTTGCTGATGGCAAGAATCCCTTCCGTAATCTTGCGCTGCGTGCGCAGACGGGGGATCTTCCAGCCGTTGGCGTAATGGCTTAATTGCTGGATGTTAATGCCCGTTTCCTTTGAGAGGGCCTTGCGAGTGATATAGTTATCGGAATAACGGATCTGGGCCCGAGTAGTCAGGACAAACTCCGGGGTCCAGTTTCCGCGGAATTCTTCGGGAATTGATTCTCCATGTTGCCGCATTCCCTCCAGATGGAAATGCAACGCCTCCACAATCTGTGACTCCACCTCCTCCAAAGTTTTGCCTGTTGCCACACAGGCAACATCTTCATTCTGCGGAGCCGCCCCAAAATTGTGGTCCATCCAGTCGATGTTGATGATTACTTTTCCCATCTTCGTTTTGTATTATTTCCATCCAGCTTGTTTCCAGATACTATTCAGCAAGAACTGACTCATGTCGTCATTGCTCTTCCCGCTTACGGTTACCGTGCCCTTCTTTTCCCGATGAACGAATTGTCGATGGTCCCCATTGGTCCTATTCAATATCCAACCATCGTCTCGCAGCATCTTGATTACCTGCCTTACTTTATACCGCCTCATTCCTAACAGTGTTACAAAGGTATATACTTTTATACTATATTCAAAGCATTTCTCAATAGCAGTGGCAAAAGTATAATAATGAAACGACACCCCAAGGGACTGGAATGCCGTTTTATGGGTTTCTTACTCGGATTGCTCTTTTCTAATGCATAGTTTTTATGAATTCGAGCGATATTAAGATTAATTCTTGATTCGCTTGTAGATTCCCGGTCAAGCCGGGAATGACGGGAGGAAAACAATCGAGGGAGGCCCGGTGGGGTCTCCCTCGATATTAGAAGATACATACATTATTCGTCAGCAGCATATGAATACTGCACACTAATGCTAGAGATATAACAATACTGATTGTTACGAGTATTAAGGGTTGCTGAGAATGCTGAAGTTGTTGGATCTCCATTATACGTTGCCTCAGCACTGTTCCCGGTTCCTCCCTCGAAAGGTCCAGTTATTGAACTTGGATTATAACTTGCACTATAGAATTTAATGGAGACACCTGTAATTTTAACGTTCATCATCGTAGCCGAGGAGGTCGGAGTAAACGTAATGGTACGCGAATTACCATTATTAAGCCGAATCAATTGATATTGAATCTGATCAATACGGCTGAAATTCACAGTTATAGGCCCATCTGTCGCAGAACTGTTATTTCCTGATGAAAAATCAGAGTAATCGAACATAGCAACCTCATGATGAATGATAACATCGGGTTGTAAGAGCTCTGTAGACCCAGTCGTAAAATACTCATTCTCCACATAGACTGTCGTGCTGCTATTCGACACCAGGGTCTTGAATTCAGTTCTGAAATCGATGATTGTTGCAAGTTCTTCCGGCGTAGCGCCATTTTTCTTGGCAGTCACCCATTGATCACGCATCGTCTTATACTCACTCCAGTTCACCGTGCGAATGAAGTAGAAAGAGTTTGTGGTTCCGTCAGCAATGCTCTTGGCCGTCTTAACAGGGACTTCGATAGTCTTCGCGGCAATACCTAAACTGCTGTCATCCTTTCCAGTCGGATTGAGCGTGTGATTCACATCCTCAATATGGAATTCGAGCGGGAACATGGATTGTTGGAGGGTATCAGAAAGGGCAATATGAAGTACAGTCTTTGCATTAGCATCTCCTTCTGTAGGATTAGGCTCAAGACTCAAAGACATAGACATCTTCTTCATCACGCGAACCTTAATTTCACGTACGAGTTTGGATTTCTTTCCATCAGAGAAAGTATTGTTTGCCTCTACGTAAAATTCAGACTCTAAGTCCTTATCTACCTGCTTGTTAAGGGTGAACTTGTAGGTATAGAAACCAGTATCCTTACTCTTAGTTGCATCAAGAGTTATGGTCCCGCCGGAAACAAGTGCATCACCTTGTTTAAGGACTTTCACAGTTGTAATCTTGGTGTTATCAATGACCGGGTCGCCGGCTTTGTGATAAACACCATTCTCATCTTCCCCGTCAGTCTGATACTTTACTTTCACGTCAGGGACATAGTATACCCAGAAGGTCTTTTCAACAGTCTGTGTTCCGGTAACAAACGTCCTGTCCACATATTCAACATACAAGCGGGACTTGCCGTCGGAGATATCCGTCAGAGTTTGCGCTTCGGCAGTCATGGAAACATTACCACCGCTGTCACGAAGCATGGCTGTTGCAGCATCCGCAGCACCCCGGTTACCGACTTCACCAATGGTGATCTTGTAATTATAATTGCGGTAAATCGGGAAATATCCGCCGAGATTCTCATCCATCAGGTCAACACGATAATAACATGGCGTCGTTTCGTTATTATAATAGCCCTTGATCAAGACGCATGTCGGCTTCCATTTCTCATCAGGATATACGCGTTCGTATAAGAATGAATACGTAGAATCCGCATTATCTGGCCATTCAACCCAAGTGTCCTCTGCGGGAATTGCAATATTAATACCGTCATGGCCAGGTGCAGTCATATACCCTTCATAGATAAGGGTATCTGTCACCACACCCGTATTCGGATCCCTCTCCAAAAAAATCATTGTTCCATCCTGGGTATTGAAGATATAGTCTTTGTAATCATCCACATAGATAGCCTGCAAATCCGTCACACCATCTTCATCTTCATCGACAGGTTCTCCATCCTCAAACTTTTCCTCCCATCCGGAAACCGGAGCAACAGAGCCAGAAGTGGGGGTATTAACAAGCGTCCAGCTCTCGATTTTCAAATTGGAAGCTTCGTTAAAAAGAGTAACTTCGGCAAAGTTGCGAACCAGAACCAGTTCTTTGAAAAGATGAGCCGTTTCCGCACTCGGAATAAAGTTGCCTTGCTGGGTAGTCTGCATGATACCATTCTCGTCCTTGATGGTCAAGATACCATCCGGCAGAACCACGCGAGCCCAATATGCGCCCACATTACCCGTCGTTTTCATCGAGGTCATCAACTTATCCTCCGTCATATCCACAAACTGAATATTCTCATCGCCGTTGGCGATAATATGGACATGCGCTTCACCTTCATAAACAGGGAGGAGGACCTTAAAATAGAATACGGAATTGTTGCGATCAGCATATTTAGCGGTCGCCTGATTCTCACCGGAAACAGGCTCTGCATAGGCATAAGCCTGCGGATAACCGGAAGTACCGAATACCGCCACACGGATATAGTCGATCTGGGGCAATTCAGCACGCAAGTTTGCTTTCGTTGTAGCCTGAAGAGTCTTCGGAACCTGCAGTTGCATAGTCACTTCCACGAGGCCGGTTTCCTCGGTCTTTCGGGATTCAAAGCTCTCAAACTCAGCCTTGTTGCAGGAAACCAGACCGAGCAGGAGCGCAGAGAGAATGTATATAGCTTTTTTCATAATCACACTTCTTTATTAGTCATGGAATCCACCCCAAGTATTGTACAGCTTGTTACCATTGGCATCAGTTCCGGAATAGCACTCTTCATTCTTTTCTTCACCCCAGTACCAAATATCATAGACGCAACGGACAACATGTCGATCATCTGCACCACTAGGGTCCTTGAATGAAGAAGATGTTGTGTCGTAGTACCTACCACTTGATGCAAAATACTGTCCGCCAAATAACGAAGGGATTTTTCCATATTCTGAAAGAGATACACAAAAGTCAATCTCCGCTTCAGTTGGTACTCTCCACCTTCCGGCAGGATACCCATTTTCCTGATATGAAGCACATCTTTTTATAGCATTCTCATAATTTGGACCACCGATATCTCTGTTCTGGAAAAGAACACACATTCCATATGAAGAAGCAATCTTAAATGCAGGTGCAATTGCTAAACTAGATGCACTGTCTGTTTTCTTATAGTTATCAACTGCAATTCCAGATAATGTAGTACCATTTTTTTCACGAGGATCGGAGATGACCCACCCTTTTGAATTGTTTGACAAAACAGAGACATGAACATTATAATTATTTGGATTGCTATTACTAGAACCCGACATAGCACTTGTCTGAGGGATAATATTACCTAGGAAGTGATCTATATCAAGATAATCGTCAACATTATATCGGTTCGAAAGATAATTATATGTATAGGCATTTGTCGGGTTATCATCGTATGCGGAAACATAATCGTCATTTCCACCGTACGTATTGACATAAACATATCCGTAATGAGCATCCTTTGTTACATATAGCGCAGGATACTGGGTAACCGTTACAGTCCGGTCAAAACTCGTACTGGTCTCATTCTTCAAGTGGAGGGTAACAATGAAGGTCATCGGAGCCGCATCAAAACTCGTATCGGAGAAATCGTTATTCATGGTATGGTTGATGACCAACTTCGTTCCACTGATTGTAGCCCACTCGGACAATTTGTGACCGTCGATATCCTCAGTGTTGGCGTTTTTTCCGGATCCGTATGTGTAGTTATTACCGTTTTTCCCGGTAATGAAATCGATCTGGGTAGAAGTAGCAGAAGAGAAATCGTCTTGATAAATCTTCAGGTTTGAGATTTCCACGTCACCTGACGAAACAAAGAGAATCTCAAGCAAGCTGGAATACATGTCGTATTCATCCCTCGGAATATCCAGCGAGATGTATCGGCCCGTAGCAACGCTGGATTCAACACCATCGCTTGTGAGCCAATCTTTCACCTTGTACTCTTCACCGGTCACTTCCACTTCAGTCTCGGAGCCGAAGATCTTCACGTCAACGACATACTGATAAATCTTATTGCTCTCAGTAATGCTGTCACTGGGAAGGACAACTTTATAGTAAACTTCCTTCTTTTTGTAGAAAATACCCGGGTTATCCGCGCTCTCGTAATTCACGTATCCATACCAAGGCATAACGAGTTTCAAGTAGGGCTGGTTATCTCCGTTCGTATCGACTCCCGCAGGATAAGGATAGGTATAGTAGTAGTTGAGCGAATCCGGCTTGGCACTGGACAGGAAATCATAAGCGTACTCGAAGATGTCACGGTCATCCCGGGGAACATACATCGATTCACCTTCTTTCTGGCCGTCCTTAACCAGCGCACGGTTCAATGGTCCGCCCAGCCTCGAATTGCAGAAGGCGTTGGAAAGATAAACACGAGCCTCCAGTTTATCCGGTTTAACCTTCAACATAGTCTCAGGCACCCAGGTCACGTCCTTGTCATCCTTAAAAATAGCATGATCGTACGTGAATTCGACCGTCACTTTTGAAGCAAGACGTTTAAGAGGAATTGTAGCATCAACGGCGTGAGTTCCGCTGGTATTCAATTCAATCTCCTGCTCCGCAGTCATCACAAAGAACAACTCATCATCGTTCGTCTGCATCGGATGCGGCCAGCGGCGACCATAGCCCTCGCCAGCATCGCAGGTAAAGGTGTCACCGACTTCCAAGTCACGGATATCTTTCCAAGTAGTTTCGGTAATACCATCTAAGGACATATAGTTAGCAACGGCAAGAACCATTGCCTTGGTGTTGCCATTCGGGAAAATCTGCGCCAGAACGCCCGGCTCAATGGTTACAGTATACTCTAAATCCATTGTAGTGAAGTCATTACCCTCGCCCGGAACGATTTCGCCAGAACACTTATACTCCGTGTCATCGGCAACATTTCCATCCTCACCAAGCGGGAAAATGAAATAGTCGATTCTCTCGATACGGTTCTCGTTGTTTTCGCTGTCAAAAATGAAAGTGTCTCCATCGGCGCGGGTTGCCATATCGCCGCAAGTGAATTTAAGGGTGAATCCCTGTTCGAGCTGGGCGGGAGTATCCGTAAACTCCGCAACCTTCGCACAGGACACCGCGGCGAGCGCAGCCGCCGCAACTGCAATATAGAATATCTTTTTCATACTTTTCATCGGCAGTTATTAGTTAACAGCAGGAATGACGCATGCATAGTTCGCACGGATTTCAGAGTAGGCGCTGACCCATTCATCACTGCCAGTAGCCTTGAACCAGATATCGATCTGAGCGCGATATGCCGCATGGGTTGCCGGGACAGATGTCGTTGCCCGAACCTGGAAATAGATGGTGTTTGCCCCGACTATTTTACCGGTCGAGTCGGTCTTTCTCCATTTGGCAAGATCCTCGCCTTCAGGATTAATGAGTCTCCATTTGTCGGATCCCGTTACTGTAGGATCGTAGATGTAAATCGAATACATTTGCTTTTTAAGGTCAGCTTCTGTCTGGCCGTAAGCAGGAATCAGATCCATCTTGAATGAACCCGTCAACGGATAATTCACGGTAAAGTAACCCTGGGCAGGATAATAGTCATATTCCTTCCAAACCTTTACATAGACAGTAGGGTCACCATTCTCATCTACGACCGACTCACCTGCTGCGTGAGTTTTCCCATCAAGACCGATCGTTTCCTCGGTATAAACTTCATGAATCGGTTCTCCATTGCTATCCCGCTTAATTACCTGGACACAGGCTTTATGATACATATACACGCTATATGCACCATTATTGAGCGTATTCTGGTAAACAATGGGATTCGCAGTCGTATCCTGGGTTACCAGTGCATTCTGCCAGGTAACGTTGGACATATTGATGGATTCCGTTTCAGAATCAATGTCTACTTCTTTACCATCCCACATCTGAACCTCAAATGTCAGCATCATCTCCGTCGGATAGATGTTGAGGACGTAGCTGTACTTCTTCCCTGCTTCCCAGGTGATGGCGGGGATCTTCACAGCGGCAGTCTTCTGCGAACCATTCATCGTATAGACAACGTTCACAACCTGCGCACCCTCGGCAATGGTCTGA
>JAEEGL012247618.1_pt1 | contig 13864 bp, 9 predicted proteins | sample 9134231 | NCBI WGS metagenome assembly JAEEGL01 (sample SAMN16246548, study PRJNA631951) | gut metagenome | biome: gut microbiome; feature: rumen; material: fiber-attached | host: Bos | place: Iran: Karaj | collected 2018-10
ACAAACATCGTTATGTTCTCACAGGATTCTAACAAGCAGCTTGCAGCTTGGGAGTACCTCAAGTACATCACAAGCACAGAAGCTATGACAAAGTGGGCTGTAGGTACAGGTTACCTTCCAATCAGACAGTCTTCTTATGAGACTCCTGAGTACAAGGCTTACATGGATGAGAACGTTTGCGCAGCTGCATGCTATGAGCAGGCTAAGGATTTCTTCTTCTCACCTACATTTGAGTCTTCTAACGACATCAGATCAACAGTTCCTTCAACTGTTGAGCAGCTTGTATATGACAAGGCTGATGCTCAGACATGGCTCGATACACTTGTAGAGGCAATTAACGCTCAGTAATTATTTATAGGATATATTTGATGAGTAGGGGAGACTCTTCTTCCCTACTCATTTTTCTATCAGCTTTTTTATGAGGTAATTTTTTTATGACTAAAATGAAGTTTTACAGTGGGCTTAAAGAAATAGGTGGAACTGTCATTGGGGTAGAGACAGATAAGGCTATTTGTTTATTTGATTTTGGTTTTGCCTATGCTGACAGAATAGATAGCAAGGTACCACTTCGAAAAGGTTTGGAAGCTTACGATTATGTTAAGCTTGGTGTACTTAATGCTATTGATGGTATTTATGAGCCTGAAATAGCTAATAAATTAGAAATCAAGGGATATGGTGAGACAGATAAAGAGATATTTGTCATCATATCTCATATGCATATAGATCACATGGGCGGACTTGGAGCACTAGACCAGAGAATGCCTGTGTACATGAGTAGAGAATCAGCTACTCTTTATCATGAACTTGGAGTAATGAATGAGCTCGAAATAAGAGAGCATGAGAATATAATTCCTGTTGATTATGATGGATCCTTTACTGTTGGCGATATTACTGTTACCTGCGTTCAGGTTGATCATGATGTGATAGGGGCATGTGGATTTATGATAGCTACTCCTGACGGAAATATCTGCTACACAGGTGATTACAGGTACCATGGCTATCATCCTGAAATCAGCGCTGCTTTTGCTCAAAAATGTAAGGGCGCTGATGTTATGATAAGTGAAGGAGTGACTATAAGTCATGGCGATGTTGATGTTCTCTCACTAGAGGGACCTGCCAGAGAGACATCAGAGCTTACTCTTCTTGATAAGATGAAAGAGTATGCCAAGACAGAGCAGGGGCTCATAGTCATTAACAACTATAATAGAAATGTAGAACGTGTTCATAATTTTGTATCTGCAATCAGAGAGTCCGGAAGAGAACTAGTATTATCACCTGTTCAGGCTGAGTATGTTGCGGCTTTTTATAAAGAAGATAGATTTTCTGTTTACATGCCGGAAGGAGGAGAGATAAATGCTCCTCTTGCCAGGAATTGCCAGGTGGTAACCAGAAAGATGCTCCTTGATAATCCGTCAGGATATGTTCTTCAGCAGGACTACAAGGACAGCTATGAGTTATTTGAACTTGCAGGAGTCATTTCTGTTTATCTTCACATGGATGGAGCTCCGCTTGGAGATTATGATCCATCTTTTGCTAAGTTCTATGACCTTTTATCTGTAGCCGGAATAAATGTTGTCAGATGCGGACTAGGAGGCCATGCTGAACCTTATTATCTTAGGAAGCAGGTTGATGATATAGCACCAAGAACACTTATCCCTCTTCATAGCTTTAGACCGGAACAGCTATTATCCAAGAAGGCTGGCAAGATTATTCTTCCAAATGTGAATGATACGATCGTTCTTGATAATGGTGAATGCTACTATGATAATAGTGCGTGGTGCTGGAGCTACTGTAAGCATGAGTAATGCTGGCGTTAAGTAAATAATGGTATGATGAGCACTCTTGTAAATTAACATTTCAAGGGTGCTTTTTTATCAAAGGAAATTCTTTCAGATTTCCTTTGATAAAAGCGCTCTGCTAAGGATGCGACTGATAAGAATACAAGGATATATAATGTGTCTTCCCTGTGCGGACATTTGTCTTTATGCACAATGATTTTTAAAGTTTCACAAAATAATTGTGTATTATTTTGTACTAAAAGGGCTTTTTAATCTGCCAGAATTGCATTATAATTTCATAAGACTTTAGTTAATAAAAGTGTGAAAATAATGTATATATATACATAATAGTTTTATAATATACATTTTCTATACGAAAACAATCTTTATTACAATCATTAAACGTATTATATGTCAGGTTAATATCACTAATTGCTATATTGGTACAGAACAGTTCTGATCGATTGATGGGAGATTATATATGGCGCAGCTTTGGGGTGGAAGATTTACTGGAAGTATAAATGAACTTGCATGGAACTTTAATGCTTCAATCACTTTTGATAAGAGGTTTTTGGAAGTTGATGTTCGCGGTAGTAAAGCGCATGCTTCCATGTTAGCTAAACAGGGAATTATTTCCGAGGTTGAGAAGGAGCAGATAGTAAACGGACTTGACTCAATCCTTCAGGACGTAATTGATGGTAAGCTTGAGATAACTACCAAATATGAAGATATTCATAGCTTTTTGGAAGCTAATCTTATCGACAGAATAGGTGATGCCGGTAAAAAGGTTCATACAGGCCGCAGCAGAAATGATCAGGTGGCGCTTGATATGAGGCTTTATGCAAGAGGCGAAGTGGAGCATATGTCTGACCTTCTAAGGAATATGCTGAACTGCCTTAATGGAATCATGAAAGACAACCTTGATACCTATATGCCGGGATTTACCCATTTACAGAAAGCTCAGCCTGTGACACTGGCTCATCATATCGGCGCATACTTCGAGATGTTTAAAAGAGACCTTCTTAGAATGAAGGATATCTATAACAGAATGAATTATTGTCCTCTTGGAGCCGGAGCACTTGCAGGAACCACATATCCTCTTGACAGGGAATATACAGCAGAGCTTCTTGATTTCTTTGGACCAACACTCAATAGTATGGATTCAGTCTCAGACAGAGATTATCTCATAGAGTTTATGTCAGCTCTTTCGACAATTATGATGCATCTTTCCAGATTTTCAGAAGAAGTAATAATCTGGAATTCGAATGAGTATAGATTTGTAACTATAGATGATGCTTATTCTACGGGCAGTAGCATAATGCCTCAGAAGAAGAATCCTGATATTGCAGAACTTGTAAGAGGCAAGACAGGAAGAGTATATGGCGATCTGATGTCTCTTTTGACCACGATGAAAGGGATTCCGCTTGCTTATAATAAAGATATGCAGGAAGATAAGGAAGCGTTTTTTGATGCTGTAGATAATACATCTAATTGCCTTACTCTTTTTACAGATATGCTTGCGACAATTAAATTCAATAAAAGCGCAATGGAAAAGAGTGCAATGATGGGATTTACCAATGCTACAGATGCAGCGGATTATCTTGTAAATAAGGGAATGCCATTCAGAGATGCTCATTCTGTGATTGGAAAACTTGTTTTGTATTGCATTGATAAGAACTGTTCTATAGATGAGCTGGCAATAGATGAACTAAAGAGCTTTTCAGAAATGTTCGATAGTGATATATATAATGCTATAAGTCTTGAGACCTGTGTCAATAAGAGGCTTACCATCGGAGCGCCAAGCCCGGATGCAATGAAGAAAGTAATATCTATAAATGAGGAGTTTATCAAAAACTACTCATTGAAATAATAACAATTTATATGCGGCATGGATCCGCGTCAGATAAGGAGGAGTTATATTATGAGCGACAAGTTGAAAGTAGCAGTCCTTGGTGGAACCGGAATGGTAGGACAGAGATTTATTTCCATTCTCAATAACCATCCATGGTTTGAAGTTACCACAGTAGCAGCAAGCCCACGTTCTGCAGGCCAGACTTATGAGGAAGCTGTAGGCGGCAGATGGAAGATGGATGAGCCAATTCCTGATTCTGTTAAGAACCTGGTAGTTAAGGATGTTACTGATGTTAAGGGTGTTTCAGCAGATGTTGATTTTGTCCTTTCTGCTGTAAATATGTCTAAGGATGAGATCAAGCATATTGAAGAAGAGTATGCAAAGACTGAGACTCCTGTAGTTTCTAATAACTCTGCACATAGATGGACTCCTGATGTTCCTATGATCATTCCTGAGATCAATCCTCAGCACATGGATGTTATCGAATTCCAGAAGAAGAGACTTGGTACAACCAAGGGATTTATTGCTGTTAAGCCTAACTGCTCTATTCAGAGTTACACACCTGCTCTTACAGCTTGGAAAGAGTATGAACCATATGAAGTAGTGGCTACAACTTACCAGGCTATTTCCGGTGCAGGCAAGAACTTTGAAGAGTGGCCAGAGATGGTAGGAAATGTAATTCCTTTCATTTCCGGAGAGGAAGAGAAATCAGAAAAAGAACCTCTTAGAATCTGGGGTAAAATTGAGAATGGTGTTATTGTTCCTGCAGATGATGTGAAGATTACTTGCCAGTGTATCAGAATTCCGGTTCTCTATGGCCACACAGCAGCAGCGTTTGTTAAGTTTAAAAAGAATCCTTCCAAGGAGGAGCTTATTGAGAAGCTTGAGAAGTTCTCAGGACTTCCACAGCAGCTTGGTCTTCCTAGCGCACCTAAGCAGTTTATTCAGTACATGCAGGAGGATAACAGACCTCAGATTACTCTTGATGTTAATTATGAGAATGGAATGGGTGTCAGCATTGGCAGACTTCGTGAAGATACAATTTACGATTGGAAGTTTGTTGGTCTTTCACATAATACACTTCGTGGTGCAGCAGGCGGAGCCGTTGAGTGCGCCGAACTTTTAAAGGCTAGCGGATATATTAACAAAAAATAATTGATTTATTTATAAAAAAATATGTATAAATGCTATTAAATCGTATATCATATAATATATATGGTATACGATTTAAGTTTATTTAATATCACGGTATGATTGGGGACATATGGAAAAGACAAGACAGAAAGATCTTGATTTTTTAAACAGATATTATGAGAGTGGAACATCCAAAGTTTTGGTAGTATACGGCCATAGAAATATTGATGACAGTGAGCTTATCAATAAATTTCTGGAAAACAGGAAAAATGTATACTATCTGGCAAGATCCGCTTCAGAAAAAGAGCAGCGTTTTTTGTGGGGGAAGGAGCTTAGGAACAGGGGAATTGAACTTGAAGAGTACCCTTCTTATTTTAAAATCTTTGATGCCTGCCTTTCTCTAGCAGGCAGAAATCCTTTTATAATTGTAATCAGAAATTTTGAGCATATAGTTAAAATGTCTGATGACTTTATGCGCGAACTTAGTGATTTTATGGCCCAAAAAGGTATAGACAGACAGCTTATGTTTCTGCTTGAAAGCCACGATATCAACTGGGTTGAGAACAGCATGGTAGGAAGTCTTGGGAAGCTTGCTGTGTCAATAGATGATTTTAGGAAAATCAAGCATTTTAGCTTTGCGGAGATGCGTGACAATTTCCCTAATATGGGTTATGAAGACGCAGTAATGACTTATTCTGTTCTGGGTGGTTGTACCAGACTGTGGAAGTATTTTAATGATGAGCTTTCCTTTAAGGAGAATATCTGCAGGAACCTTTTAAATGATAATTCATTTCTGTATGGCGAAGCGATAAGACTTACTGAGCAGAATCTTCGTGAAACAGCTGTTTATCATACGCTTTTGGCAGAGATGGCAAGAGGCGTCAATAAACTAAATGATCTTTATCATGTCACGGGTTTTTCGAGAGCTAAGATTTCTGTTTATCTTAAGACTCTTATTCATCATGACTTTGTATACAAGGCCTATTCCTTTGGAAATGCCGGCAGAGAGAATGTTATGAAGGGCGTATATAAGATATGTGACCCTATGGTTAATTTCTTTTTCAGGTTTGCTTATCCTAACCAAAGTAGTCTGATGCAGATGCCCAAAGATAAATTTTATGATATATTTATATCTGCGGGAATGCAAGATTATGTTCATGAAGCTTTCAAAGCTATCTGCAGGGAATATATCTTCAATTTAGAAGAGCGGGGTCAATTCCCATTTGAGATTAGTGAAGAAGGCGAATGGATAGGCAAAGAGGGCAATATCGATATTATAGCGCAAAGTGATACCGGAGAAACTGCTCTTGTAATGTGCTTCTGGGGCAGGCAGGCAACCCACGCAGATTATGTTAAATTGCATTCTGACGCGAGAAAAGCAAGACTTGAGGGAGATGTTATCTATATCTTTTCAACAGGCGGCTTTGATGCGTGGCTAACAGATGCAGCTGGAAAATCATCAGAGAGCCTTAAGTTGATTGGATTAGATGAATTAACGAATGGCTAAGAAACTGATAATAACAGAGAAACCTTCAGTCGCAAGAGATTTTGCGAGAGTTCTGAATGTTTCCGGCAATAATAACGGATATATCGAGAATGACCAGTATGTCATTTCCTGGTGCTTTGGTCACCTTGTTGAGATGGTATATCCGGAAGAGTACGATCCTAAGTACAAAAAATGGAGGCTGGAAGATTTACCTTTTCTTCCGGCCAAATATAAATATGGTGTAATTAAAAATAGTGCAGACCAATATAAGCTTATCAATAACCTGCTCCACAGGGAGGATATTGATACGGTTTACTGGGCGGGCGACTCGGGAAAAGAAGGACAGACCATAGAAGAGAATATCAGAAACTATGGTGGTGTCAGAGATGGAATGACAGAGCTCAGAGTGTGGATCGATTCCATGACAGACGAAGAGGTCAGAAGAGGAATCGCACAGGCTAGGCCGATGTCAGATTATGCACTTCTTGGAGAGTCAGGGATCATGCGTGCTATAGAGGACTATAGCCTTGGAATTAACTTTTCAAGAGCTTTGTCCGTTAAATATGGCAAGCTGATAAACGACGCTGCGGCAACCAAATCATACACAGCTATTGCTATTGGTCGAGTAATGACCTGCGTTTTGGGAATGGTAGTTCGAAGGGAAAGAGAAATCAGGAACTTTGAGAAGACTCCGTTTTTCAGAATTGTAGGTTCTTTTTCTGATGCCAAAATTTTGGCTGAGTGGAAGGCTGTATCAGGCTCTGCTTATTTCGAGTCTCCACTTCTGTACAAAGAGAACGGATTTAAGAAGGAAGATAGCGCCAAAGCTCTTATTGACTCTTTTAACGGGAAAGAGGCTGTAATTGACAGTATAGAAACAGGTAACTCCAAGAAGAGAGCACCTCTTTTGTATAATCTTACAGAGCTTCAGGCTGATTGTACCAAAAGATTTAAGATAAGCCCTTCTCAGACTCTTGAGATAGCACAGGAGCTTTATGAGAAAAAGCTCACGACTTACCCAAGAACAGATGCCAGAGTTTTGACTACTGCTGTAGCCAAGGAAATCTATAAAAACGTAAAGGGACTGTCCGCAGTTAACGAGGTATCCGGATTTGTAGACCATGTCCTCAAAAATGGCCTATACAAGGGAATTGAGAAATCTCCTTATACAGATGATTCTAAGGTTACTGATCATTATGCGATAATTCCTACAGGGCAGACAAGTGCTATGGGCTCATTGTCGCCACTTGCAATGAACGTATATCTTTTGATATGCAGGAGGTTTGTATCTATTTTTTACCCTTCTGCAGAATATAAAACAGCAAAACTTCAGATTGCTGTTGGGGATGAGAAGTTTTTTGCCGCTGCTAAGGTACTGGTATCACCAGGATATCTGGAAGTTGCCGGAATACCTAAGGATAAGAAGGCAGAAGATAAAAAAGGCGATGAAGAGGGCAACTCTTCTGAAGATGAGGAAGATGTTGGAATTTCCAAGGAAGAATTCCTTAAGTTTGTCGAAAATGCTCACAAAGGCGATAGGATATCCGTTAATGATTACATGATAAAAGAGGGTGCGACAGCGCCGCCTAAGAGATATACGTCAGGTGATCTTGTAATTGCCATGGAGAATGCGGGCAATCTGATAGAGGATGAAGAGCTTAGAGAAACGATCAAGAAAAAGGGTATAGGAACTGCTGCTACAAGAGCAGCAATTATCCAAAAACTCATTGATAACAAGTACTTGGCTCAGAGTAAGAGCCAGATCATAACCCCTGAAAAGCTTGGAGAGATGATATACGAAGTTGTATATCTGTCTGTACCAACGCTCCTTAATCCGGAGATGACAGCCAGCTGGGAAAAAGGACTTGAGGGTATTTATAACGGCACTGTTAACGGGCAGGATTACAGAGCCAAGCTTGAAGAATACATTCGAAGAGAAACAGGAAAACTCATAGAAAAAGACCTTACCACTGAGATTGTCGGAAGAATAAACCAGTTCACAGGCAAAGAGTCCAAGGGACTGGCTTCCAGGAAGCCTATCGGGATAAAGTGTCCTGTCTGTGGTGGGGAAATAACTACTACATCTTTTGGTTATGGTTGTAGTAATTACTTCAATGATCAGATAAAATGCACATTTAGTGTCGGCAGGATAGCAGGCAAAGATCTTGATGAAGAAACTGTTAAGACTCTTATTACCGAAGGTAAGACCGGTGTAATAGAAGGGTTTGTAGGCAAGAACAAGAGCTCTTTTAGCGCTAGTTTGAGACTTGGCAAGGATGAAAACGGCAAATATGCTATAAGCTTTAACTTTGATGATGTTCCTACCGTATATGTAGATAATATGAACTGTCCTGCCTGCGGCGGCAGGATTATCAGAACCGCGAATGGATATTCATGTGAAAACCGAGGAAAAGAAGAAGGTGGTTGCTACTTCTATCTTGGCGAGGTTGCGGGCAAGAAATTGACAGAGGAACAGGTCAGGACGATTCTCTCCGGAGAGGAAACTGAGGTAATACGAGGCTTTAAGTCCAAGAATAACAAGCCCTTTAATGCCAAACTTGTAATGAAGACATCTGAAGATGGCAAAAAAGAGATAACCTTTGATTTTGAGGGCGTTGAGCCGGATTATCTTGCAGATGTTGTCTGTCCTGATTGCGGCGGAAGAATAATTAAGAAAACAGTGGGCTTTGGCTGCGAGAATTTCAAGGCAGATGATCCACAGTCCTGTAAGTTTTTCATAGGGAAGATCGCTCAGAAGCAGATTTCTGAAGCAAATGTCATAGAACTTCTTAAGGAAGGACGGACAGGGACGATCAGAGGCTTTAAGAGCAAGGATAAAAAGCCTTTTGATGCATGCCTTGTAATGAAGAAAAACGAAAATGGCATAAGCGAGATTTCTTTTGACTTTGAAAATGTTGAAGCCAAAACCGTTAAGGGGGTTACATGCCCTTTGTGCGGAGGAGACATCGTCAAAACGCCGTTTGGCTATGGCTGCAGCAATTATAAAAAGGATGACCCGGAGAATAGCTGCAAATTCAATATTGGTGCTATTGCGGGCAAGAATCTCAAAGATGCTCAGATTAAAGAGCTCCTTCTTACGGGAGAAACGACCAAGATTTCAGGCTTTAAGTCCAAGAGCGGTAAGCCTTTTGAAGCCAAACTTGCACTTGATAAAGGGGAGGATGGCAAAGTTAAAGGAATCCGATTTGTCTTTGAGAGTGAAGATGAAGTCATGGAAGATGCCAAGTGCCCTATATGCGGCAAACAGATAATAAAGGGACACTTGGGATATCGCTGCGAAGACTACAAAAAAGGTGATGAGGGCTGTAGCTTTTTTATCGGTAAGATTGCAGGCGTCATGATTGATAAAGACAACTTTAAAAAGCTTGTGAACGAGAAAATCACTGACAAAATTGCCGGATTTACCAGCAAAAAAGGAACAAGCTTTGATGCTAAACTTGCATTTGACGAGAAGTTTAATGTGGTGTTTAATTTTGATAACTAAGGCGACAATAGAAAGGATAATGTGATGGAAGAATTTAAGATTTCCAATATGTATGATTTGAATGAAACGATTGCTGCAGACTATATGAGAACCAAGGAGTACCCTTGGGAGCTTCTTGCAGGCATCAAAGACTATATTATAGAGCTTGGTAACAAACTCCCAGCTGATAAATTCGAGAAGAGGGGAGAAAATGTATGGGTTGCCAAGAGCGCTAAGGTATTTGATTCAGCTTACATTGGCGGACCATGTATCATTGATGAGGATGCTGAGATCAGACAGTGCGCATTTATCAGAGGAAGCGCTATTGTAGGAAAAGGTGCAGTTGTAGGAAATTCTACAGAGCTTAAAAATGTAATCCTCTTTAATAAGGTTCAGGTTCCTCACTACAATTATGTGGGAGATTCTATCCTGGGCTACAAAGCTCACATGGGTGCAGGCTCAATTACATCTAACGTTAAGAGTGACAAGAAACTTATCGTTGTTAAGAATGGCCCTGATGATCAGGTAGAGACTGGCCTTAAGAAGATGGGAGCTATGCTGGGTGACAACGTAGAAGTTGGCTGTAACAGTGTTCTCAATCCCGGAACTGTAATTGGAAGATGGTGCAATGTATATCCTCTTTCTAGTGTTCGCGGATGCATCCCAGATCACCATATTTTCAAGGATAAAGACCACATTGTTAAAAAGGTTGAAGATTAAAGAATATGTGCAGGTATAAGGTACTTTACGGTACACATTTTGTGATAACAATGATTGTAAATTAAATGTTACAGTTGTGATAGATTTATAGACCGAAATTAATCCTTTATGTATAATCAGCAAAGTATAAAAATTTGAAAAAGTTTTGGAGGAGATTTAGTAATGAAGAAGTGGAACGCACCTGAAATTGCAGCACTTGATATGAATGAAACAGCTGGAGGATTATTTCCTGTATTTGGAGAAACATGCTTACTTTTTGGCGATATGTCTAATTTATTACCATGTACACCATCTGAAAAGCCAGAGAATGATCCATGCAAGCCTGATCCACAGCCAGAAACACCAGATCATGTTGACCAGCTTTCATAATTAATAATGATAATGGAGCCTTGTCGGGCAGTGCCTGACAAGGCTTTTTATGATATGGGAAATTTTTTCAAAATTCCTATATCATAAAAAGCTCCGCTATGGATGCTTGCAAATATATTCATATGTGAGATAGTCTATTGAATAGTCTTCATTATTTGAATGTTTTATTCAAGAATGAATTGTTATCTGAAAAAGAGGTATTAATGAGCAGTATTTATGGTTTTTTATTAAATAATAACGGGGCTAAGGCTCTTTCTGATATAACGTTGGAACATTTATATACATGGAATAAGGCCTATGGAGAACAAGAAGATAGGTTATTATGTGATGGTTATGGACTTGGTACATGTATAGATAGACTTAATGATAATTTACCAATTAATATAATAGTGATAGAAGATGATGACAAATATGCCGTTATCGATTCTGTTTTGTATAACAGGGATGAAATTTTTGATAAGTTAAAAATGGAGAATACAGATAAGGTTTCTGATGAAGAACTCTTATTTGAATATATACAAAAATGCGGATTTAAAGCCCTTTCAAATGTTAATGGTGATTTTGCAGGGGCTATACTGGATAAAAAGGACAATACTCTTACTTTATTTAGGGATCACATGGGAATTCGTCCCTTGTTTTATTCCTGCAATGACTCTTTTGTTGTTTTTTCTACCGATATTAGGGGAATAATAGCTGTTCCTGAAGCTGATTGTAGTATAAGCGAAGATTGGATATACAAGACTGCGAAGGGAGCAATCAATTCTGATTTGGTTTCAACTGAATATCAGAATATTTATTGCGTTAAACCCGGAAGCTATCTAACAATTTCTTTTTCTGTAAAAGAAATAAAAAAAGATGAAAATGTATATTGGAGTGTAGGAAGAAAGAAAATAAGGCTACCATCCGATGAGGCTTATCAGAAAAGATTAAGAGAACTTATTGAGGATTCTGTTAAAAGAAGGCTTGATGCTGTATCTGGAATGGTTGGAGCTGAACTTTCAGGAGGGCTTGATTCAGGTGTTATATCTATTCTAATTAATCGTTTTGGCAGAGAATGCAAATATTATTCATGGTCGCAATCTCCTGATAAACAGGATTATGTTAAGGATGATGAGAGACTTGTAATTCGAGATATTTGCAATCAGGAAAAAATTGAATGCCATTTTGGCGAAATAAATATGAAAGAAAAATCAATTATTTATGATACTACTAAACAAACTGGAATTAGTATCAATTCTGATGAACTCCCACTTATTAGATATTGCTTGCCACCATATATAAATGCCTTAAAGGTTACACAGACATCAGAGGATTTGAATCGACTTGGCGCCAAAGTAGTCTTTACTGGGCATGGAGGTGATGAAGGCGTAAGCCATAGACCTAATGCTTATGAAATCTTCTATTATCATGAATTTTATCATTACTTCAGGTATATGTTTTCAACTACTAATGGATTTGATAAACGTATCATCAGGACATTAAAAAAATGTAAAACTAATTTGGTTGATGATGCCATAGCCTTTAGGAAACCTTTTTATTCAGCCATAAAGGCGGAAGAAGCTTTAAAAGAGACTTTTGCAAAAAAATATAAAAGTACTGTCCCTAATTTATGTTTTGCATATGATCCAATTAAATATATAAATACAGGGGGAAGTAGGATCAGACTAGACAATGTTGCGTTATTAGGCGCATATAGTAAGATCAGATATATAGTGCCATATCTTGACTATAGAGTGATAGATTTTGCGGTATCTATCCCAAGATACCAGTATCTTAGAGGACGAAAAAACAGATTCATTTTCAGGGAAGCTTTTAAAGATATTATTCCGGACTCACTATATAGATTAAGACTAAAAAATGACATGAGCATGTCAAGCACTAGTCAGGCACCTGATTGGTTTATTGAATTTAAAAAATCAAAAATAGAAGTCGTTAATAAACTGGACAGAAAAATGTGGGATAAGTATCTTGATTTTGAAGTTTTAGAAGCCTGGAAAGAGAAAGGTGAACCGACAGGAGAAGAAATATACAAAGATAACTTCTTTTTGATAACACTACTTAGTTTTGCCGCAGCGCAAAACGTAATAGACAAGACCAGAGCTGTAAAATGAACATAACAATTTATGAGTCTCCTTTATGTGGGAACCACACGACAAAACACTTTAACACTGTAAAATGATGTGAGTTTAAAGTCAAAAAGAATTTATGGTTGACATGACGTTTTCAAGTGGTATAATTTGATTTAATTAGTTCAAATACAGCAACTAATAATCAAAATAATAGTTCAGAATTCAGCGAGTTATAGCAATAAAATCTGTCACTTTAAAGTGCTAAAGGTAGCAGGCCACAACTGAGTTTGAACTGGCTCAAAGGAGAGCAAAGATGCAGAAAAAAGTATTTCAGCTTCTGGTTGATAATACTTCAGGTGTTCTTTCCAGAATCTCTGGTCTGTTTTCCAGAAGAGGATATAACATTGAGAGTATTACAGCGGGGGTAACGGCTGATCCGAGATTTACCAGAATTACTATTGTTGCTTCAGGTGATGATGTGATCCTGGATCAGATTGAGAAACAGGTATCCAAGCTTGTCGATGTCAGAGACATTCATGAGCTTATTCCTGAGGAGAGTGTTTACAGAGAACTTGCCATGGTCAAGGTAAGAGCTGCTGCAGATGACAGGCAGAGTATTCTTGCTACAGCCAATATATTCAGGGGCAACATAGTTGATGTCAGCCCGGATTCACTTATTATTGAGATTACAGGTAACCAGTCCAAGATTGATGCTTTTCTAAGACTTCTTGAGGGAAGAGAAATACTGGAGCTTGCAAGAACCGGTATAGCAGGCCTTGGAAGAGGAACTGACAATATTATCTATTTGGATGAATAATCTGGCCAAGAGCCATTTTATAAGAGAATGTAGGAGTTTACTAACAGCTCTTTTACATTTATGAGGAGTAACACTAGATTAGAAAATGGAGGAATAACAAATGTCACAGGATGCACGTATTTTTTACCAGGAAGATTGTAACCTTTCACTTCTTG
>JAEEGL013039094.1_pt1 | contig 13864 bp, 8 predicted proteins | sample 9134231 | NCBI WGS metagenome assembly JAEEGL01 (sample SAMN16246548, study PRJNA631951) | gut metagenome | biome: gut microbiome; feature: rumen; material: fiber-attached | host: Bos | place: Iran: Karaj | collected 2018-10
ACATATGAAGTCTGGAGCGCAAAGGTTACCAATACCGATTCAAAGCCCAGAAAGCTTGCCGTTACCGGATACTGCGAGTTTGTAAATGAGAACAATTACGAGCAGGATCAGGTTAATCTTCAGTACACTCTTTTCATTACACATACATATTTTAAAGATACATTTATCCTTCAGAAACAGAACGAAAACTATCATGATCCGAATAAAGAAAGATTTTTGGGCCTTGCAGGTGCAAAGATAGACAAGTATTGCGGCGATCGTGATAAATTTGTGGGCAATTACAGAAGTTATGCCAATCCCACAGGTATCGAGGAAGGCTTGAACAACGACTTAAACTACTGCGATAACTCATGCGGTGCACTTGAATCGGATGTAACTCTCGCTCCAGGCGAGACAAAGATATTTACCTATGTGCTCGGTCAGCACCCCGCAGATGAAGCAAAGAAGATAATCGAGAAGTACAACGACGCTTCCGTTGTTGAAAAAGAGCTTAAAGAACTTAAAGAATACTGGCATGCAAAGCTCGATAATCTGGTCGTTAAAACTCCCGACGAGGACTTTAACAACATGGTAAATGTATGGAACGCATACAACTGTTTTATTACATTTACATGGTCAAGAGCCGCATCTTTCCAGTATTGCGGTTTAAGAAACGGTTTCGGTTACAGAGATACCGTTCAGGATATTCAGGGTATCATCCATCTGGCTCCCGAGATGGCTGCGGATCAGATAAGATTTATGCTTTCCGCGCAGGTTACAAACGGTGCGGGTCTTCCGCTTGTAAAGTATACGCATAATCCGGGTCATGAAGATACACCGGATGATGCATCATACGTAAAAGAAACCGGTCATCCGAGCTATCGTGCCGACGATGCACTCTGGCTCTTCCCTACCGTCTATAAGTATATTTCCGAATCCGGTAATATAAAATTCCTGGATGAAGAGATCTTATATGCCGATAAAGAAGAAAAGGGAAGCGTATACGATCACTTAAAGAGAGCCATAGCGTTTTCTATGAACAACCTCGGAAATCACGGTATGCCCGCAGGACTTCATGCAGACTGGAACGACTGCGTAAGGCTTGGCAAGAAGGGAGAGTCCACATTTGTGGCTTTCCAGCTTGTATATGCTGTTAAGATCTTAAGAAAATATGCTGTTATAAAAAATGATACGGAATATGTTAAATATCTCGATGAAATAAACGCAAAGATGGAAAAGATCCTTGCGGATTGCTGGAATGAGGACAGATGGATCAGAGGTTACAAGGAAGACGGTGAAGTTATCGGTAACCGTAAGGACCCTGAAGCTTCGATGTGGCTTAATCCACAGTCATGGTCGGTTATCGCTGACTTTGGTACAAAAGAGCAGCAGACTTTAGCAATGGATAGTGTGGAAAGAGAACTTAACACTCCTTACGGTGCAATGGTAATGTATCCTGCATACGAGAATCATGCTTTTGACGGAGCGTTGATGGTATGTTTCAACAAGGGTGCAAAAGAAAATGCCGGTATATTCTCGCAACCTCAGGGATGGCTTATATTGGCCGAGTCAAAGCTCGGTCACGGCAATCGTGCTTATAAATACTGGAAAGAAGCTTCACCTGCAACATACAACGATTGTGCGGAAAAGAGAGCGCTTGAACCCTATGTATACGGCCAGTTTGTGGAAGGTAAGGATTCACCCTTTGCAGGTCGCGCACATGTACACTGGCTTACAGGTACAGCTTCAACGGTCATGGTAGGTACCACAGAAGGTATCCTCGGTCTTAATCCCGAAGCCGAAGGTATAGTTATCGACCCTTCGATCCCTTCAGAGTGGAAAACTTACTCGCTTAAGAAGAACTTCCGTGGAAAAGTACTGAATGTTACCGTTAACAATCCAAACGGTTCCGAGCATGGTGTTAAATCCGTTACCGTAAACGGTACAAAGATCGACGGACTGTTGATAAAAGAAGCAATATTAAAGGACGAAAACGAAGTCGTAATTGAAATGTAATATAGCGGATTATATAATTAAGCAGGTATCACTTGTTTGATACCTGCTTTTTTATGTGCAATATCATATAATGTATAAGAGTGCGGTTTTTCTTCTTAATATCGGAGGAATGAGATGATAAGCAAAAACAGTACGGTAGGACAACTTTATAAAACGCCCGTTGGTCACGATGTTTTAAACAAACTTTTACTTCAGACAGGGATGTCTGAAAAAGCGATATTAAATCCGATAGTTTCACATCTTAAGCTTAAAACGCTTCCCAAGATCGCCGGTAAGATGATAACAGACGATATGCTGGATTCGATCGTTAATCTTGTAAATATTGAAAAAGACCTACCAGGACCGTCAAACGGGTCTGTTTCACAAAAATGGTGGAAGGAAGCTGTTTTTTATCAGATATATCCGCGCACTTTCAACGATGCAAACGGCGATGATATCGGCGATCTTAAGGGTATCACCGATAAACTTGATTATTTAAAAGACTTGGGAGTAGATGCTCTCTGGCTTTCACCGATATATGATTCTCCAAACGACGATAACGGTTACGATATAAGGGATTATCGTAAGATCAATGAAGAATTCGGCACGATGGAGGATTTTGACAGGTTTCTGGATGAAGCCCATAAAAGGAATATAAAAGTAATAATGGACCTCGTGGTCAATCACACTTCGGATGAGCATGAGTGGTTTAAAAAGGCTTTAAACGAGCCTGATTCAAAATACAGAAATTATTATTTCATAAAAGAAGACGATAAGGATACACCTCCAAACAACTGGTTGTCCTTCTTTTCCGGAAGTGCATGGAACAGATACGAGGATAAGCATCTTTGGGCACTTCATCTTTTTTCAAAGAAACAGATGGACTTAAACTGGGATTGTCCGGATGTAAGAAATGATGTTGCCGATATGGTAAACTGGTGGCTTGATAAGGGTATCGACGGTTTCAGGATGGACGTGATAAGCTGTATTTCAAAGGAAGAAGGTCTTCCTGACGGAAACGATACGATCGGTTCGATGATGGGCTTCAGAGGTATCGAGCACTATTTTTACGGGCCGCATCTTCATGAGTATCTTAGAGAGCTTCATGAAAAAGCTTTTGCTCCGCATAACGCATTTTCCGTCGGCGAGACACCGGGGCTTGGCATGCAAATGGCAAAGCTTATCACGGGGGAGGAACGAAAAGAACTTGATATGATCTTTTCTTTTGATCAGCTTGAAACTCCGGGCCATACCCGCTTTGAGGATTATGAATACGATCTGAACTATTATAAGAAATATATAACCGACTGGATGCTTAACTACGGCAATAATTGCTGGATGTCGCTTTTCTACAACAACCATGACAATCCAAGGATGGCTTCGAAAGTTACAAAGGACGCACATTTTCAAAAGGATGTTATGAAGCTCTTGGCCGTAATGCAGTTTACGCTTAAAGGAACACCTTTTATATTCCAGGGTGATGAGATGGGACTTACAAATTACGTTTTTAAGTCCATGGATCAGATAACGGACATAGAATCAAAGAACCTTTACAAGGAACTTATCGAAAAGGGCAAATCCGAAGATGAAGCGTTTAATATCATAATTTCGGGTACCAGAGAGCATGCAAGGATTAATCTTCCATGGCCAGGAAAAGAAAGCGGCAGTAAAGATCTGTATATTCTGGCAGATGATGATATAACCAAAGTATACAAAGAGCTCATTTCGCTTAGGAAAGCACATAAAGATGCCTTGGTATACGGTGATTTTAAGGTTATTGACAGTTCAAAAGACAGATTCGTTTATAAAAGGATCGGTGGCGGAGAAGAGTTTATCGTCGAGTGTAATCTTGGGCAAAAAATGCTTAAAAAAACTACCTTCAAAGGATATTTTGCAGTATACGATTCGTGTCCGGGCAATGAGAGCGGAAGATTAAATCCTTACGAAGCGGTGATCTTAAAAAGGCAATAGAGTCAAGCTATTACCCAATATAACAAAAATCTATTGACACTTATAAAAGCATGTGATATTTTACACATAAATCAGATAAACGCAATGACGAAGAGAGTACGTATATTAAGGATTTACAGAGAAGGGGATGAGCTGAGAACCCTGATTTAAGATATGCGGAAGATGGCTTCCAAGCAGCGCACCGAGCCGGATGGTTAGGCTGCGACGGGTCCGCCCGTTAAAGCGGTAAGGTATGAATGTACCTGATGAGGTTTATATCGCAAGATATAAGCGAAGAGAAGTGGTAACACGTTAACATACGTCTTCTCATACACAGTATGTGTATGAGAAGATTTTTTTATATCTAAAAAGGAGGACGATCATGAATAAAGGAAAGTATTATATTACGACCGCGATAGCATATACTTCCGGTAAGCCCCATATCGGTAACAGTTATGAGATAGTGCTTGCCGATGCTATCGCAAGGTTTAAAAGAAAAGACGGATATGATGTATTTTTTCAGACCGGAACCGATGAACACGGTCAGAAGATCGAATTAAAAGCTCAAGAAGCAGGTATTACGCCCAAAGAGTTTGTGGATAATGTTGCGGGAGAGATAAAAGGTATCTGCGACTGTTTAAACTGCTCTTACGATAAATTTATCCGTACAACGGATAAAGATCATGAGATACAGATTCAGAAGATATTTAAGAAAATGTATGATAAGGGCGATATCTACAAGGGTTCCTATGAAGGCTTGTACTGTACTCCCTGCGAATCTTTCTGGACGGAATCGCAGCTTGTGGACGGAAAGTGTCCCGATTGCGGCCGCGAAGTAAAGCCGGCCAAAGAAGAAGCATATTTCTTTAAAATGAGCAAATATGCCGACAGACTTATTGAGCATATCAATACTCATCCGGAATTTATACAGCCCGTATCACGTAAAAACGAGATGATGAACAACTTCCTGCTTCCGGGACTTCAGGATCTGTGTGTATCAAGATCGTCGTTTAAATGGGGCATACCCGTTTCATTTGATGAAAAACACGTAGTATATGTTTGGCTTGATGCGCTTTCAAACTATATTACCGGCATCGGTTACGATGCTGACGGCAATTCTTCCGAACAGTACAAAAAATACTGGCCCGCAGATCTTCATCTTATCGGAAAGGATATAATCAGATTCCATACGATCTATTGGCCGATCTTCCTTATGTCTTTGGGAGAGCCGTTACCCAAGCAGGTATTCGGACATCCCTGGCTTCTTGCCGGAGACGGAAAGATGAGTAAATCGAAGGGCAACGTATTGTATGCTGACGATCTTGCAAAATTCTTCGGAGTAGATGCGGTCCGTTATTTCATGATACATGAGATGCCTTACGACAACGACGGTGCGGTCAGCTGGGATCTTATGACAGAGAGGATCAATTCCGATCTTGCCAATGTTCTCGGAAACCTTGTAAACCGTACGATCTCGATGAGCAACAAATATTTTGGCGGTATAGTTGAAAATAAGGGTGTAAAAGAAGCTGTTGACGATGATCTCATCGATATAGCAACCGATACATATAAGCGCGTGGCTGAAAAGATGTCTGATCTTCATGTGGCAGATGCGATCACGGAGATATTTACTCTGTTTAAGAGATGCAACAAATACATTGATGAGACGGAACCGTGGGTACTTGCAAAGGACGAGTCAAAGAAAGACAGACTTTCAACCGTACTTTACAATCTTACCGAAAGCATAAGCATAGGAGCAAGCTTACTCTGGCCTTATCTTCCCGAAACGGCCGAGAAGATCGCAAAGCAGCTTAATACGGAGCTAAGGGAGTTTGATACTCTTGATAAGTTCGGTTTGTACCCTTCCGGCAATAAAGTTACGGAAACGCCTGAGATCCTTTTTGCAAGACTTGATATAAAGGATGTTTATGCTGAGGCTGAAAGAATATCAAAGATCCAGAAGGCTGAGGCCGGTGTTGCCGAAGAAAAGCCTGAGGAAGAAGGAATAGAACTTTCGATACGTGATGAGATCACCTACGATGATTTTGCAAAACTTCAGTTTGCGGTGGGCGAGATCATAAAGTGTGAGGAAGTTCCCAAGTCAAAGAAGCTTTTGTGTTCACAGGTTAAGATCGGTAATACCGTAAGGCAGATAGTTTCTGGTATCAAACAGCATTACACTGCAGAAGAGATGGTGGGCAAGAAGGTAATGGTCCTTGTCAACTTAAAACCCGCAACACTTGCCGGAGTGGTTTCCGAAGGCATGCTTTTATGCGCCGAGGATCCCGACGGAAAGCTTGCGCTTGTGGTCCCCGAAAAGGATTTTCCTTCCGGATCTGAAATCTGTTAGATTAAATTTTTATAAAGGGCGTCGGCGCGACGCCCTTTTTTATTGCAGTAAATTCAGTTCTTGGATATAATAATTATATCTATACAATTCTGGATCACTTAAGTGAGACGAAAAGGACATGGCATGAAAAGAGAGGATTTTTCTTTTGATTCGCGTGACGGAAAGACAAAACTTCACGCGGTTAGATGGTCGGGGGAAGACGGGAAAGAGCCGGTTGCAATTGTCCAGATAGTGCATGGAATGTGCGAACATGTTGACAGATACGAGGATTTTGCAAGCTTTCTGGTCAGTAAGGGAATGGTAGTCACAGCAGAAGATCACCTTGGACACGGAGGCAGTATAACTGACAACAAAAAGGGGTACTTCTGCAAGCAGGACCCCGCAACGGTTGTTGTAAGGGATGTTCACAGGCTTAAAAAGATCACGCAGGAGATGTATCCTCAGGTTCCTTACTATATTATCGGCCACTCCATGGGTTCGTTTATCTTAAGAAATTATCTTTTCAGATACGGCAAAGGAATCGACGGCGCGGTAATAATGGGAACGGGTATGACACCCAGACCCGCAGCATTGATGCTTAAGTTTCTTGCCTCGGTCGGATGCTTTTTCGGTAAAGCAGCAAAACCCTCTGAACTTATCAATAAAATAGCATTTGGTACGTATTTAAAGAGAATACCCGATGCAAGAACAGCTTCGGACTGGCTTTCAAAGGATGAAGCCGTTGTGGACAAGTATATAGCAGATCCTTTGTGCGGATTTGATTTTCCGTGTAACGGGTATAAGACTTTGGCAGAACTGATACTTCGTCTTCACAAAAAATCGAATATAGAAAAAATGCCGGTCACTTTAAGGATACTTATAACTTCCGGTACGGAGGATCCGGTTGGCAATTACGGTGAAGATCCAAAGAAGGTGTATAAGTCATTTATTGATGAAGGCATGCAGAAGGTCGAATTAAAGCTTTACGAAAATGACCGCCATGAAATTCTCAATGAGACCGATCATGAAAAGGTCTACGAAGATATCTATAACTGGATAGTAAAGGCGTAGAAATGGAAAAGCCTGTTTTTTCAGTGAGAAAAGCGAAGCCGGAAGAATGGGAAACCGCAATGGAACTTGTGTGGAAGACTTTTCTTAAGTTTGAAGCATCTGATTACGGAGAAGTCGGCACGAAGAATTTCCTTGAATTTATTTCCGGAGAACAGCTTTATAAAATGTTCCTGAACGGAGATTATTCGGTTTGGATCGCCCTTAACGGATCAAAGATCGTGGGTGTAAGTTCTTTAAGAGCAGGATCGCATATATCGCTTCTTTTCGTGGAAGAGTCATATCAGAGGATGGGGATCGGAAGGCTATTGATAAAGACAATGCAGGAGAGTCTGGACGGAAACGGATCTGTTAAGCTTACCGTAAATTCTTCGCCTTACGGTGAAGAATTCTATCACAAACTCGGGTTTACCGATGTAAAAGAACGCCAGAGTACGGATGGGATCATATACACCCCCATGATTCTTTTAAAAAGGATATAAAATGGAACTTATCCACAGTAAAGATATTTATTATGTAATAAGAGACGTGCTTAAATTGCTCGATCCCAAGATCATGAATCACGGGGAGAGGACAGCATATATATTATATAAAATGCTTTCTCTTGAAAGCGGCTTAGAGATGTATCAGGTTGCGGAACTTGCGCTTATCGCAACACTTCATGATATAGGGGCTTATAAGACAGATTATCAAAAAGACAGGCTGGCTTATGAGTCAAAGGATAGCATACCGCATTCGATATACGGATATCTGTTTCTTTTGTATTTAACTCCGTTTAAAGACCGCGCAAAGATCGTTCTTTACCATCATACGGATTATAACAGACTGCCCAGGATGGACTATGAATATCTCGATATAATACATTATCTCAATGTTGCCGAGAAAATGGATATATATTCAAGTATCATGGGTTCGAAGTTTGATTATACGATGTTTAACAAGCAGGCGGGATCGAAATATTCGCCTAAGGCCCTTGATCTTTTATATCAGGCCGAGAAACGCTACGGTATTTTCGCGAAGCTTTCAAACGGTGAATACGAAAAAGAGTTGAGCGAACTCTATGATTATCTTATTTTTACGGATGATGAAAAAAGAGCTTGCTTGATGGGGCTTATCAGCTGCGTAAGCTTTCGGAGCGAATATACGATGGTGGATATGGTCACATGTACGCATATCTGCGAAAGTATAGGAGAAAAATTGTTGTTATCGGATGAGCAGCAGGAGATGCTCAACTATGCGGCAATGCTCCATGATGCGGGCATGTGTGCAATACCTCGGGATATCATAGAAGCACCCAGACATCTTACGGAAGAAGAAATGGACTTCTTAAGAACACATATCGATGTGATAAACCGTATTCTCAAAGGAAAACTGGATCAGGATTGTCTTGATATCATCATGACACATCATGAAAGAGGAGACGGTTCGGGATATCCCAGAGAGCTTACACAGGGGAAGATGAATCTGCTCGAACAGATACTTCAGGTTGCGGATACCGTTACGGGTCTCACCAATCCCCGAAGTTACAGGGAGCCAAAGTCCAAAGAAGAAGTTATAGATATTCTTACGACCGATGCGGAAATGTGTAAGTACAGCAAAGAAGTCGTAAAGACATTTGTAAAATTTTACGACAAGATCATGGATGGGGTAAAGCTCAAGAGCGAAGAAAAGCTTTCCACATACAGGAGAATGGTTGAAAATTATGAAGTTACATACAGACAAATTGTTAAATAGAAGGTAAGGTGGGGTATTATGGGTAAAATTTTTGATCTTGACAGTCCATTAATGAGATTTTTGGGAAGAGTGGCGGATCTGCTTTGGCTGAATCTGCTTACTTTTATTTGTTGCATTCCCATTATCACATGCGGTGCTGCATTTACGGCTCTTCATTACAGTTGTCTTAAGCTTGTAAGAGGTGAAGAGACATATGTCACAAAAGATTTCTTTAAATCTTTTAAGATAAATTTTAAGCAGGCTACGGTCATCTGGCTTATCTGTCTGGTTTTCGGAGCCATCTTTGTATTTGATATCTACTATATGTATTTTTCCGGTCTTGTAGAGTCTCCAAACGTAATTTTTGCGACTTTGATATGGATAGCTGCGGTTTTGTATCTTTGTACCGTAGCATTTGTTTTTCCGCTTCAGTCTCATTTTTACAATCCCATCAAAACAACGATCAAGAATTCTTTCCTCATGAGTATAATGGTGCTTCCCAAGACGATACTCATTATCGCCCTTTGGTTTGTACCGTTTGTGATCTGGTATTTTTTGGAGCCTGCGGCACTTTTGTGCTGGTTGTTCTGGTTTTCCGTTCCGGCATATATTGCCGCTCTTTTGTACAACAAGACATTTAAAAAATATGAACCCGAAGAATCTTCCGAAAACGACGATTTTACGTGGAGCGTTAACAGTGACCTTTTGGATGAAGACGGAAATCCTATAGAAGACGTTGATAACAAAACAATAACAAAGGATGACGACGGTGATGAAAAGTCCGGTGACAATGATCTTGATGAAGACGTATCCGACGTACCGTCAGATTCCGATGATCATGATGGCGGAGGAGACGTATGAGCGATAATAAAAAGAAAAACTCATGGCTTTCGTGGGTCTTTATCGCAATAGTGTTTGTGGGTCTGATCTTTTACTTCCTGATGTCATTTTTGTCAAAGGGTAAACAGAATGCCACACAATCAATTTACGATAAATATGTCTCCATCACTACTCTGTGGGCAGTACAGTATAAGAATGCATTCACTGATCTTGCAGAGCGGGGGATCATTATAGGAAATTATGTCGACGAAATGGATCTTGAGCCTATATCCTCCGAAGTTATATCGCTTGCGCATGCAATTGTCGAAGACAGAAAGTGTTACAGGATCGTTTTGTATGACAGATCGACCGCCGTTACCGACAGCGGTGAGACAGTTGCAAAAGCTCCGTTTGAAGATCTTTTAAACGATGATGATTCCTCCAAGACCCAATATTATTTCCTCTCGGACGATGCCATCGGCGAGATCGGCGATCTGGCCGTGAGCGTTCCGATCAAGTCGGGAAGGGCATATGTATTTTTGTTCCTTTCACCGGAAATAATAGCCAAAAACATTTATAAATCCGGATATGAGAATCTTTCTTTTGCCGCTATTTTCAAAAAAGACGGTACGGTAATAAGAAAGATCGACAGATTCATGGATTCGGACAGCAAATTCATAAGAGAGAATAACTTTCTTACGAATATACAGGGAGGAACATCGAGAGAAGAATATAATCTGTTCAAAGCAAAACTCTATAACGGTTCAGGCTGTGCGATCCATACGGAATATAAGGGCGACGAGCGTACGATCGCCGTTGCGCCGATCGGAATAGAAGACTGGTATATAGGTTTTGGTGTCAGACAGGCAGAAACCGATGTTCTGGTAAAGGGTGCATACGGTGAAGTAAAGAGTACGATAATGAAACTTGCCGTGGTCTTGGGAATATTTGTGATAGGGATGGTTGCTTTTGCGGTAGTAGGGACCACCAAATCCCGCGAGAAGGGCAGAAAGCTTGAAGATAAAGCCGACATGGATCTTCTTACGGAACTTACCAACAAGGCCGCAACAGAGAGAATGATCGCCGAATATATCGATGACAATAAAAACGGCCACGGAGTATTGTTTATTCTTGATATAGATAATTTTAAGAAAGTTAACGATACGATGGGACATACTTTCGGCGATACTCTTTTAAAGACTCTCGGTAAGGAAATAAGGAAGGAGTTCAGAATTACGGATATCGTAGGACGTACCGGCGGAGATGAGTTTATGATCTTCCTTAAAGATGTCAGTGATGAACTTATAGTCGAGCGTGAGGCTAACAGGATCACGAGATTCTTCCATGACTTCAAAGCAGGCGGAGACTATGTTAAATATTCAGCTACCGCGAGTATAGGCGTTGCCATTTTTCCTGAGGACGGAGCAACATTCAAGGACCTCTATGTATCGGCCGATCAGGCGTTGTACAGAGCCAAGAAGAGAGGCAAAAACCAGCTGGTTTTCTACAACGAGGAAAAGTACGGAAAATAATAAAGCATGTGCACATTGCCCAATCTTCGTTATCGAAAATTGGGCAACTTTTATAAACATATATAGTACGATAGACAGACTTTACAAGAATAGGCAAAAATTTTGTTGAATAATGTCATGGTCTAAAAAATGCGGGTTTTGTATACTAAAACAAGTTAAGGGGGTAGTCCCCAATATTCTCAGGAGGAATTATTATGGCAAGTTTATCCATGAAAAACATCTGCAAGGTTTATCCCAACGGATTTGAAGCCGTTAAGGATTTTAACCTCGAAATCGCAGACAAAGAGTTCATCATCTTCGTAGGTCCTTCAGGTTGTGGTAAGTCCACCACACTTCGTATGATCGCAGGTCTTGAAGATATTACTTCAGGTGAGTTGAAGATCGGTGACAGAATCGTTAATGACGTTGAACCCAAGGACAGAGATATTGCGATGGTATTCCAGAACTACGCTCTGTATCCTCATATGTCAGTATATGACAATATGGCTTTCGGTCTTAAGTTAAGAAAAGTACCGAAGGATGAAATCGATAAGATGGTTAAAGAAGCAGCTAAGATCCTTGACTTAACTCCCCTTCTTGATCGTAAGCCCAAGGCTCTTTCCGGTGGTCAGAGACAGCGTGTTGCTATGGGACGTGCTATCGTTCGTAACCCTAAGGTATTCCTTATGGACGAGCCTCTTTCAAACCTTGATGCAAAACTTCGTGTACAGATGCGTATAGAGATCGCTAAGTTACATCAGAGACTTGGTACCACCATCATCTACGTTACTCACGACCAGACAGAGGCTATGACCCTTGGTACCAGAATCGTAGTTATGAAGGACGGTGTTATCCAGCAGGTTGATACTCCTCAGAACCTTTATGACAAGCCTTGCAACCTCTTCGTTGCAGGATTCATGGGATCACCTCAGATGAACTTCCTTGATGCTGTAGTAGAAGTTGAAGGCGATGTTGCCAAGTTATGTATCGGCGGCAAGAAGATCGCTCTTCCTCCTCAGAAGTCCAAGAAGATCATCGACGGCGGATATGACGGAAAGACTGTTACATTCGGTATCCGTCCCGAAGACGTATATGATTCACAGATGTTCATCGAAGCATCTCCTCAGAGCGTATTCGAGTCTACCGTTAAGGTTTACGAGTTGCTTGGTGCAGAAGTATTCTTATACTTCGATCTTGATGAGTTCCCGATCACCGCAAGAGTTGATTCCAGAACCAACTCAAGACCCGGCGACAACATTAAGTTTGCTCTCGATGTTGAGAAGATCCACGTATTCGACAAAGAGACCGAGCAGATTATTACAAACTAGTATTGATTTTATTAAAGCGGACCCATCGGGTCCGCTTTTTTATATTTCCTTTATAATGTAAAGAATGTGTAAAGGTGTGGCTCAATCAATTGAAAAAATATCGGGTGTGCGTTAAAATCATTCATGTCGATGTAAGTGAGGTAAAAATATGATCACAGCCAGCGTAGTACAATCGTGTATAGACTCTTTAAAGTCGATAGCAAAGGTAGATTTTTGTGTATATGACACAAAGATGATAAAGGTCGCGGCCACATTTGAACCGGGGGACTCTTTTTCGGGTACAATATCGGGATTTATTGATTCTCCCGCCGATTCCCAGGTGATCTCGGGCTGTCATCTCATAAAGATCTACGATGAAGACGAGCCTTTATACGTATTGCTTGCCAAAGGAAACACCGACGACGTATACATGATCGCCAAGATCTGCGTATCGCAGCTTCAGGCACTTATAGAAGCGTATAAGGAACGATTTAACAGGAACAATTTCTTCCAAAACCTCATACTCGACAACATGCTTTTGGTGGATATTTACAATCGCGCCAAGAAGCTTCACATCGAAGTCAATGTTCCCAGAGTCGTATTCCTTATCGAATCCGATCTCGAACACGATTCTTCCTCAATGGAAGTTTTGAAAGGAATGTTCAACAGCCAGTTCGGTGACTACTTAACGGCGGTTGACGAGAAGAGCATCATACTTGTAAAGAAGGTGGGTGCACGTGACGGATACGATGAATTTGAAGCGATAGGGCGCTCGATAGTAGACCTCATGAACACCGAAGCAATGCAGAAAGTAAGGGTTTCTTTCGGCACGGTTGCACCGGAACTTAAAGATGTGTCGAAGTCATACAAAGAAGCTAAACTTGCGCTCGATGTGGGCGGCATATTCTATGTCGACAGAGAAGTCATAGGATACAACAAACTCGGTATCGGAAGACTGATCTACCAGTTGCCGGAAAATCTCTGCAGACTTTTCATGGAAGAGATATTCCCCAATGCCGAGGAATTCGAAGTTGACGACGAGAACTTAAAGATAATAAACAAGTTCTTTGAGAACACGATGAACGTGACTCAGACAGCCGATCAACTTTATATTCACAGAAACACGCTTGTTTACAGGCTCGAGAAACTTGAGAAAGCCACCGGCCTTAACATAAGAAACTTTGATGATGCGC
>JAEEGL013192850.1_pt1 | contig 13864 bp, 15 predicted proteins | sample 9134231 | NCBI WGS metagenome assembly JAEEGL01 (sample SAMN16246548, study PRJNA631951) | gut metagenome | biome: gut microbiome; feature: rumen; material: fiber-attached | host: Bos | place: Iran: Karaj | collected 2018-10
CACAAATAATCTTATCATATCTGTTGTATAATATAGTCGCAAATGACTAGCAGCAAAGTTTCTAAATAATTCAACTAATTCAGGTAATTCAAATGTATTACCATAATTGGCAACTTTGTAATCTTTAAACTTATTATCAACTTCATATAACTTAGGAAACCTAATTTCCGTATTAGGATCAACATTATCAGATTCTCCTCCGCCTTCTTCTATATCAGATTCATCAGGCTTTAATCCCAATTTAGATACTTTCATAGCCAAAATAGTTTCCTTCTCTTTAACTAATTTAGCAACTTCATTATTTAAATCACTAACTTCTTCAAGTAAAGATTCTTGTTCCACTAAAGACTTCCTTATTCTAATATATTTTCTAATCAAGAAATATACCATAAATATAATCAAAGCAAGTAATGCTAAAGTAATTAAAATAACTACTGCTACAAGTAACCATTCCGGAATAGAAAAATCATTTTTATATTCATTAATAACTTTCACATATTCAGGTAAATTAAATATACTTTTAAATCCATTAAAAATACCAAGTACTATATATTTAAGACCATTAAAGAATTGTGATAAAAATTCATATAAAAACCTTAAAAATGTATCCATTTTTTACCTCCTAAAACTTAACTATTTTAGATTTAAGATTATCTTTATCTCTCATTAACATTTCATATTCAGGACTATCTTTAGCTACCATAATATAAGGGAATAAATATAATAAATTACTATCACCTGAATACTTAGAATCAAGTTCTATAATAAATGAATATCCAGAATTAATAAGTTTATCTATCATATTCTTATTTTCTATATAATCAGTATAAGTAACTCTAATATGAATAAACTTCTTTGTTAATGGAGTATCTAATACTTTAAGTAATCTATTTATTTTTTTCTCTTTAGTAAATAAACTACTAGCTAAAGAAACTAAATAATATCTAGAAAAATCTAAATTAATAGCATTATTTAAAACTGTATTAGAAGCTAATATATAAGTAATAAATAACTTATCTTCATTAACTACTCCACTATTATAAGCTTTATCAATAGCATATTCACTATATAAATTAGATACTCTAACATTATGTTCAAGTACTAAACTATACAATCTATGATATATCTTTTCCTCTACTAAATTAAATTTCTTAGTATTAATTGCATCATGAAAATTTTCTTTATTTAAATTATAACTAAGATACCAATTCTTAAGCTCTTCACGCATATTATCAACATTAGATATCTTAATAATACCATCATTAATAATAGCATCTATTACTTCCATTTCTTTAGTCATAACACATACATCATCAAAATAAACTATATATCCAAACAAAGCTACAATATTTTTTAAGTCTTCTATATTATCATCAAGTACTAATTTATCTAATAAATCAAGTAATTCTTTATTAATTCTATTAATAAAATCCTTCTCTCCTGGATAATTAGTTTCATTATAATATCTAACAGTAATATACCTCTCAATAAAAGCAAGACATAATTCTTTATTACAATTACTCTTAAATATTATCTTACACAAATCCATATAAGATTCTCTAATAAAATTAATATATTTATCTACTATATTGTAGTCCATAAAATCACCTCAATTAATCATGAGCATTAACTGTAATAATACTACTATTATTCTCATATGGATAAGTATAATTATTAGAAGGATTTACCTTATAAAACTTTATAGCCATCGTACTAACAGGTCCTATTCCAAAAGAAAGAGTATTAATATAATCAACTCCAGATATAGTCTGTGTCGTATATGTACTTTGATTAATTATATTACTAGTAGTATCCAATAATATCGTATTAGGATTAAAACTCAAATCTATCTTTTTACTAGCACATTTAAGTTTATTTTCTGAAGATAAAGTTGCATAGGTACTACTATTAATTATGTCGTTAACTGAATAATTACCAAAAGCCGTAGTAACCTTGCAAAAATTTATAGCACTAGTAATCTTTAACATCAAATATGGTCTATTAGCCTCATCTTCAATCTCATAAGTAACACCCTGTTTACCAACAACATATTGAAAGTAAGCACCAATAGTTTCAACATATGGTGAAGTACTAGATGCTTCTATATAAATTGATAATGTTTCATTTTCAGTATAAGTCCTACCAGGATTAACTGATAATACTACCGAATCCGCATGATTAGGATCATTGCCATAAATAGTACCACTATTTTTATTAAAACTACATGTTACACCTGTAGGACATACATATCTAACAGTATAAGGAATATCATAATTACTATAAACCAAACTATTTTTCGTAGAACTAAGTCCTACATCAATATTAAACGATCCTACACCAGACCAATTATTAACTAAATAAGTAGGATTATTTTTCTTTAATCTATTACTAGTAAAATAAAAATGCTTAGCACTAAGATAATAACTGTGATAAGTATCAGTCACAAACTTAGCTAATATTGGTCCTACAAATATTAAAAATAATATTGCCATTACCAAAATAATAATTTTTTTATATTTTATTTTTACTCTTTTTTTCATATTAAACTACCTGCTCAGCTACTATTTTAATATCAACTAGATCAATGATACCCTCATACTTATCTGGATAATCCTTATTAGCTAAAGGAAACTCAACCCATAAAGTATAAGTATCAGTATGATTAGCACTATATGTCATTATTGATGCATCATCTATTACTAAATGCCTATAATATACCCCATTTGCATCAGCAGTAGTAGTATCATGATCCACTTGCATTGTATTCATATCATTACCTTTAAATATTTGAAAATTTAAAGGCATATTAGTAGTAGTAATTATCTCTATCGTATAAGTTAAATCAACATTAGCTCTCTTTTCAGTATTAAAATTAGACACATTAAAAGTATAAGTATAAGGTGTAGTTCTAGGTATCATTTCATCTAACTTAATATGACCACTTTGAGTAGTAACATCTACTATAAAAAATGCCAACGTAGGGCCTCCATCTACCTCTACTTCACTTTCATATCTAGCTTGTGTAAAATCAATTGTACTAAATACAATCAAAGATATTAATAAAAGGAAAGAAAGAAACAAATATCTTGCTAATTTTTTATAATTAATATTTAAAAATATCTTTCTAATTCCTTTCATTATTTTCACCTCATTCGTTCGTCAACCTTTTTATGAATTTCATTTAAGTCCAAACGAACAGTATAATCTATATTTTTCTTCTCTTTAGGTTTTTCCTCTATTTTAGGTTCCTCTTTAACTGTTTCCTCTTTTACTTTTTCTACCTCTTTAACAGTTTCTTTAGAAGGATTTTCCTCTAATAACTTATTTATCTCTTCTAAATCTATCTTTCTAGTAACAGATAATAATTCTTCTGATTCAATATTATCTTTTTCCTTAGGTACTTCATAAGAGACAATTTCTTCACTATCTTCTACTTTTTCATCTTTTACTTTCTTATCTTTCTTGCCATCATAAGATAATGCAAAATCAAAAAGTAACATTGTAACGAATATTAAAAGCAAAATCTTAGGTTCTTTTAAAACCTTTTTCCATATTCCCAATTCAGGATATACCTTAACCATTTTACCTATAACATTATCAATAACTATAGGTTTATCAATAGTATTATTATTATCACCCTTTACTGTTAATACTTCTCCATCTATATATATAATTCTATGTGTAATAATTGCATCTTCCTGACGAAAAGCAATAATATCACCTTTCTTTAAATTATCTTTTGTTATTTTAACTAATATAACATCATTAATATGAAGTGTAGGTTCCATAGAGCCACTAGCTACTTCAAAAAAAGTATATCCAAAGTAATTTGGATAAGCTTTTTTAGAAACAGTAGCAGCTTTTCCATAAATTACTAAAGATAGTATTATAAGCAAGATAACTGTCAAAATATTCATTATCCACTTAGCAATTTTTTTAAAAGCTATCACTATGCACCTTCCCTTCTTATTCTTTTTTTATGATACTAAATATTGTTTAAAATTAGCTGTAATTGTAAATTCTAATTCTTCTCCTATTAATAAAGTATCATCTTCGTCATAATCAGAATCATCTTCCCAAGTCAAATGTACTCTTAATGTTTTAGTCATATCATTACCACTCAAAAGTAACGTACCTGTCATAGGAAATTCATCTACTTCCTGATTAGTATCCAAATCTTCAACACTAAAAGTAATATTAGGATGATCTTCTAAAGCACTATCATCAATAGAAATTTCATATATAATAGATACATCAGTTTCTGAAGCATCTATTTCTATATCAAAATAAACATCACTTCCAGGAGCAAAATAACCATCCTGAGTATGTACCGAATTATCATAAACAAAATCTTCTACACCTAATGTAATACTATCTGTTTCTGTAATATCTTCCCCATTAATTTCTATAATCCATTTTCCAGTAGTTAATACTTTCGAAGCATTAGCATTTGTTTCAAACAAAGCATAAGTATCCATCAATACAATTGATGTAATTAATAATATAATCAAAAATATTATAATTAACTTCTTTTTCATTATTATGCTTCTCTTTTTGCTTCTCTAACAGCATCAAATATAGCAATAATTTCATAAATAATAGCAAATAATGTAGGAAATATTACCAAAAACATAAATCCCCATTTAGAAGTAAATACTCCTAAAATAGTACCAAAATTATGAAATACTTTAACTGTATCAAACTTACCAATTACATGTTCAGAAGAAACCTTTTGACCATCTACATCAAAAGTAGTTTCTGTTTTAGTAATATCTTGTTTATCAAGTACTGTACCAGTATATATTAAAGTATTACTATCTTTAGCAGTATTATAATAGAAAACCTTATCATTAACATTTATCATTTTATTACTATTTCTTTTAACTATTAATAAATCTCCCTCATGGAAATCAGGTTCTAATTCATCACTATCCATAATAAGTAAAGAACTATTTCCAAACTTAATAACTCTATAATCGTTGTATGATAAAAGACAAATTGTAACAAAAATCGCTACGATTAACCAAGCAACAACAATTATATCCCATATAAAACTCCCAATTTTTTTCATATATACCTCTCCTTCTACTATATACATAACCATTTTATCATAATATGTCTATTTTTTAAAGAATTTTATTATATTTTTTTAAAGAAAAAGCACTAAATTTAATTAGTGCCATATCTTATTCACTTTTACCAAGAGTAACAGATACTTTCTGTTTTTTATTATCACGATATATCGTAAGTTCTACTTTCTCTCCTACTTCATGTTTATATAATTCATATCTAAATTCTGCCACAGTAGATACATCTTCATCATTAATTTTTACAACGATATCTCCCTTTTTAAGGCCAGCTTTAGCTGCAGGACTATCAGAAACAACTTCTAAAACAGCTACACCTTCCGAAACACCATCTGGTAAAGTAATACGATATTTCCATAAATTATATTCATCTGATAAATCTAACATACTAATTCCTACAAAAGGTCTTACTATCTTTTCACCCTTCTCTATTTTAGAAGCATAAGACAATGCATCTTCGATAGGTATAGCAAAGCCCATGCCTTCCACAGAATCTTGAACTATTTTAAGAGATATTATACCTATAACATTACCACTAACATCACAAAGAGGCCCTCCTGAATTACCAGGATTTACTGCTGCATCTATTTGTAACACTTTCATATAATAGTCAGATACTGATCCAGATAAACTAACTTCAACAAGTCTTTCCTTACCAGAAAGTATTCCCTTCGTAACTGTCCCTTTATATTCAGCACCCATTGGACTACCAACAGTAAATATAGTATCACCAAGTTTAATAGAGTCACTATCGCCAGTCTCAACGATAGAATAATTTTCACTACCATCAATAGTCAAAACAGCAATATCAGAATAAGCCTCTCCCCCTAATATAACAGCATCTATTTTTTCATCACTATCATTAAAAGATACCTTAACACTATCAGCACCATCAATTACATGGTAGTTTGTCATGATATAATACTTATTAGAATCTTTTTTATATAAAAATCCTGTACCAGTAGATTTCAAACTATCATTACTATATGCCATAATAACTACCGTTGCACCATACACTTTATCTACAGAACTTGCTATACTATTCTCAACAAGTTCAGATGTAGTAATATTTTTAATAACTTTCTCACTAGTAGATATTGAATTAACTACTAAATATGCACCTATTACCCCACAAATAAACGATAATAGTATTGATACCACCATTACCATTCCTAAATTATTTTTACTCTTCATATTATCACCTCTATAAATCTACAATATCCATATAATTCTTAGGAAATCCCATATGATCTAATATTTTGCTATTTGGAATAACATCTATTTTTCCATCCATAGCTTCAATTTCATATTCGAATTCTTTCATAAATAATCTAAAATCATCATCCGACAAAAGATATTTAAATATTATAACTACTGCAAACAAATCATTCTTACCATAAATATATTCATCATCCATCTTAAATATCTTAAGTTTTTCATGATATTCAGTATCTACTATATATTTCTCAGTTTTATGATCAAATACAATATCTTCATGAGCACATAAATTACGATAATTAGAAAGTATTGGTAAAAAATCATCCATATAACTAGCAGGAACTCCAAATTCAGCAGCTATTTCATCTTTGTCTTGTGGTTTTAATATAGAAAATAATTCACACATCAAACCAAAAGACAATACTTTAACTAATATCCACATCGGAATATAACCATAACTTCTAGAATAATGTAATGTAGCAGAATGTCTAGATACATTAATTCTAATTTGTCTTTTCATTTTTTCAATTATATCTTTTACTCTTCTCTTTTTAAGAGGATCATTAGTAAAGTTTTTAATATTTAAATAATCTTTTTCTTTATAACCATATTTCTTAGATAATTGATAAGAAATAACAGATTTAAAATTATTCTCAAATATAAGTAAATATTTAAATAATATATTTCTTGTATACCTATCAAATAAAAACAAAGAATACAATTCCTTAAAAGTAGTTCCTCTAATAAACACTCTATCATTATTAGAATTCATGAACAAATATCTATATCCATTAATAAAGAAATAATTCTCTTTTAAAAGAATTTCACTTGTCTTGTCATAATCTTCTATTATTAACCCTTTATTCTTTAAAATTTCTATTTGTTGGTCAATAGTTTTAAAATCTTTTTGCATACTATCACCATAATAAAGTATATCACAATATTAAAAAAAAAGATATGAAAAGTTACCATTCTCTACTAACCAGATAAAAAGTGCAAGTTTACACAATATATAAAAGAGACATGTTTTATATTAAATTGTCTCTTTTATATAAATTAACATCATATTTAGAATATATTGTTATGTTTGTGTTGTTTGTGTTTTTTATAAAGCCCAGATCTTCAATAACAATATCTTCATTTTTTATATCATTAAATATATATTCATTACCACCAAGTAATTTATCATTAGATAAGCTATTATGTCTAATATTAATATTATTAGATACATAAAAAGTCATACTAGATTCTACACACTCATAATCTATCCTAATAATATCTTCCAATAACAAACTACCCTTACCATGTACTTGAAAAGTATATGGTTTAATTTCTTTCTTATTATTAATTTTTTTTAAATATTTAGAATCCATATAATTAATAATACTATTATCTATTACTATACCGGGAGTATCATATAAATCTAAATCATTAAATTCAATAGGTATAATATCTAAAGTTGTAGAAGGATATAAACTAGTAGTAATATCACCATCATAATCACTATAATCTTTTAACAATGTATTTATTAAAGTACTTTTACCACTGTTAGTAGCTCCGACAAAATATATTTTCTTATTATTGCCATATTTTTTAATTTTATTATATAAATTATCTAAATTATAATTTTTAACGCTACTAACTATTTCTATATCAAGAATATTTTTATATCTACCTAAAATATATTTCTTTATCTTATCATCTTTTATAGATTTAGGCATAATGTCTCTTTTAGTAATAACCAATACTATATTCTTAAATTTAGCTATATAATCTAAATTTAATGTAAGAATACTAGATACATAAATAACTAAATCAGAATCTGTTATCTTATCAAATATTTTTATATAATCAATATTATTCTTATCAGTAATAGTATATTTACCATAATTCTTAATAAGAAAACATCTCTTACAAATATCTTTATCTAAATCATCTACATAACCATCTAGATTAGGATTACTACTTTGTAATTCTATACCGCATCCTAAACACTTCTTACTCATAATACTTTCCCTTAATTAATATTCCTCTTTTATTAAGTTTAGCTATAATTTTCTTTTCAAATCTTCTAAAAAATCTTGTTTTAAAAGAATCACTAGTAGATATAGGATTAACTAAAATAGTTTTAATACCTATTCTATTACCACCAAATACATCACTTCTAAGTTCATCTCCAATAATAGCTAACTCAGGTAAATCTAATTTAAAACCTTCAATAACCTTCATAAATTTATCTTCACTAGGTTTCTTAGCATTATAAGCACAATCTACATTAAGTATTTTCTTAAAAGGTAATAATCTTTTCTTACTTGCATCATCAAAAATAATAATTCTAAAACCCATATCTTTAAGATCTTCAATAAAATCAATAAGTTTCTTAGATGGTTCTAATTCTCCATAAGGAACCATTGTATTATCTAAATCAAATAATAAACATCTAATACCATCTTCATATAATTTATCATAATTAATATGATAAATACTTTTCTGATACATATCAGGTATAAACATATCTATATCCATTATCTATATAGCCCCATTTTCTCTCTTAATTCTATATATTTAGCTTTTGTTTTTTCTCTAACTTTATTAGCTCCATCATTAAGTATTTTATCTATTTCATCACTATCTAATAGTTCATAATATCTCTTTTGTATCTTAGATAAAGTTTCATTAACAACATTTGCTACATACTTCTTAAATTCACCATAATTACTATCTTTAAATTTTTCTTCTATATCACTAATAGAATCATCTGTTAAAGATACACATATATTAATTAAATTAGATATACCAGGTTTATTTTCTGGATCATACTTAACTAAACAATCTGAATCCGTAGTAGCAGACATAATCTTTTTAGTAACTGTCTTTTCATCATCAAGTAGCCCTATAACACCCTTAGGATTATCTTCCGTCTTACTCATCTTTTTTAAAGGATTAACTAAATCATTAATCTTAGTACCTGTAGTAGATATTAAAGGTTCTGGTATATTAAATGTCTTACCATACTTATTATTAAATCTAATAGCAATATCTCTAGTTAATTCAACATGTTGTTTTTGATCAATACCAACAGGAACTATATCAGAATCAACTGCTAATATATCTGAAGCCATCAATACTGGATAAGTTAATAATCCACAAGAAAAATTATCCTTTCCTTTACTCTTTTCCTTAAATTGAATCATTCTAGATAGTTCCCCATAATATGAATTACACTCTAGTATCCAAGATATACAAGGAAGATATTCTATATCAGATTGCAAATATATAGTATTCTTTTTTGGATCTATTCCACAAGCTATATATAAAGCTAAAAATTCTTTTATATTATTATGTAATTCTTCTCTATCATTAGGAACAGTAATAGCATGAAGATCTGCTACAAAAAGATAACTATCATAAAGGTCTTGATATTTAACCATCTGAGATATTGCTCCAATATAATTACCAAGAGTCAAATGACCAGTTGGTTTTAATCCAGTTAACATTGTTTTCACAATAATCACCTCTCATATAAATTATATAGTATTTTATCTATATTGTAAAACAAAAAAGAAACTTTTATAGTTTCTTATATGATTTTATATGGTTTAATAATCTTTTTAACTTTTTCTTTAAGACTACTTAATTCCTCATCATATTGTGCTTTTAATTTTCTCTTACTATCAGTTAACTCATAATGTGCTTTAACTAAAACACCATTAACATAACAGCCATCAAATTCTCCATCATGAAATTTATATAGGAACTCGTCTAAACTAGAACCTAGTTCATTAGAAACCGAAGTAATATATATACCAGTATTTACTATTTTAGAGCCACACAAAGGAAAATTACCCATAAGTAAATCCCTAATATCTATAACACAATAAGATAAATCAATACCAGTAAAATCACTAGATATAGCTCTAGAATCATTCCTTATCGTAGAAATATGAATACCAGAATCTTTAAAATAGCCATGAATTATATCAAATTTAGAATCAATATCATTATTAGACAAATCAGTACCAGTAAAATTACACCCATGTATCTTTATAATACCATTATTCTTATATTCAAAAGACTCTTTAAAATTAATATTAGCATTAGTCTTACCTAAATATACCATTGTTCTAATATAATTTGAAGGTATTCTACTTCTAACAACACTATAAACAGGATCAATATCATCACTAACTTTATCCATATATATATCATATATCATAGAATAAGAAACATCTGAAAAATCAACTTCTGACAAATCAATCTTTTCTAAGAAATCTCCACTCCAAACAGGTAATTTAACATATTTATCAGTATCATACTTAACTTTAAAAAACAAAAGTTCTTCTAATAAATCTCTATCTAATTTTATTTTTCTTGCATTAGAAACTAATTTTAACTCTTCCTCAATTAACTCTCTAATTTCTTGTTTTCCATCTTCGTTCAAATTCATAGTCTTCAACATCATCTAAACCACCCAATATTAATTATATATTTTATAAATACATTTTGTCAATTTTTAATACTAAATATATATAATTAATTAGGTGATAAAATGTTATTAAATATTTTAAGTTATATTGCCAACAATTTAACTTTCTTTACTGGAGCTTATTCTAATGAGGTATTTCCAGAGCAATTACCAAAATATATCGAAGATGAATACATTAAGAAAAATTTAGAAGGAGATGAAAATGCCAGAAGTGAATTAATACTTCATAATCTAAGATTAGTAGCCCATATAGTAAAAAAATTTGAAACAGCAAATTATGATGTAGATGATTTAATTGGAATAGGAACAATAGGTTTAATAAAAGGAATAGATACATACAAACCAAATAAAAAAGTAAAATTAGCTACATATGCTGCTAAATGTGCTGAAAATGAAATATTAATGTATTTTAGACAAGATAAAAAAAATAGTAAAAATGTAAGTCTTTATGAAGAAATATCTTATGATAAGGAAGGTAATAAAGTAACTATTCTAGATATTTTAAAAACTAAAAATGAAGACTTTATCGAAGAAATAACCAAGAATGATAATATAGAACTATTAAGAAAATATCTAAATATCTTAACAGATAGAGAAAGAGAAATAATAAATGCCAGATATGGATTAGATGGTTATGAAGAAGAGACCCAAAAAGAAATAGCTAAAAGATTAAATATATCAAGAAGTTATGTATCTAGATTAGAAAAAAGAGCTACTACTAAAATATTAAGAGAATTTTTAAAGAATAAACAAATAAAATAATTGACATTACTATTTTTTTATAGTAAACTAATCATTGAATTTGAGGAGGGATAGCATGGCAGTAAAAGTAACTACTAAAAAAACTAGAAAAGTTAACAATAGACCAAATTGTTTAAAAATAACAAAAAGAGCTCAAAAAGTTAATTTACAAACTATAACTTTAGAAAATGGTATCAAAATTAAAACAAGTGCTAGAGAAGCTAGATCACTTAAAAAGAATGCAAAAGAAAAAGATGCTTAATTAGCATCTTTTTTTATTTAAATTTTATTTGATTATAATAGTTATTGCTTACTATTTGTCTACTTATGTATCTCTTATTATTAACAATAGAATTAATATTACTTACATAATCAGAGTCAACTTCTTCGCCTTTAAATTCACCAGAAGATGAATAATAAATACCTTTATTAGTAACCCAAGAAGAATTAGTAAAATAAGCAAGTCCTAAAGAATCACTAAGTAAGTCACTTCCCATAAACAATCTAGAATCATAATCTACTCCAAATAAATTATAAACTGTAGGAACAATATCTGTTGGCATACCAACTTTATCTACCCTAACATTTTTCATTTTATTATTATAGATAATTAAATTATTTTTATTAACCCCTATAACACTATCTCTCCACGAAGGAGACATTTCATTAACTTCATTCAAAGATAATTCATATGGATAATGATCTGCTACTAAAACAAAAACAGTTTTATCCAATTTATTAGTCTCTTTTAATTTACTCATAAGTAATTCTAAAGATTTATCTAATTCTATTTGCGTAGCTATATATCCTTTTACATTTTCTGAATAAGGTAAATTATCAACTAAACTTCTATTCTTCTTAGCCATAGCATTTTCAGAAAAACTATAATAGAAGTGTCCTGATACAGTCATATAATAAGCCAGAAATTTATCACTATTAATATAATCATTTACTGTAGCATCTATCATCTCTACATCAGACTGTGGCCATATATTACAATTGATTAACTTTTCCATTCCATTATAGCAACCCTTGAAATTATTAAATCCTTGACTTGCTAAATAGATATTTCTATCTTGAAATGCATAACTATTATTATGATAAGCAAAAGTATCATAATTAAGATTTTTAAATACAGTTCCTAATCCATATGGATAGTAATTACTACCACTTCTCCACCTAGATAATATAGACATATCAGCATATAATCCAGTCAAAGCACCAAATTCACCACCTATAGTACTAGCATTATTAGAACTATAAAAGTTAGTAAATACAAATCCATTATTAATAAGTTTATATAATGTTGGAGTCAACTCTTCAGATACTGCTAAATCACTAAAACTTTCTGCTACTATAAATATCAAATTATAGTCTTTAAACATACCTGTATATTTATTCTTTTTAGTACCAATAGTACTAGTAATATAATCACTAATATAATTATTAGGTAATTCTATATCTAAAGTATTATATCCATAATCAAATAATCCTGTATCTTCACCCTGAATTTTACTTTCATCAACTATTTTAACTTCTTCCTTAAATCCAAATATATTTCTTTCTATATCAAGTATTGAAGCATTTATAACTCCCATTCTTTCTATATTAAGAGCATTATTATTTACTTTAAAATATAATCTATATAAAGAATTATCATCCCTACCTTGTATAAAAATATTAACTCCATATAAAGCAATAGAAATTACCAACAAAACAATCATTATAATTATATTTCTTTTCTTATAATAATTTTTTATTTCTTTTTTAGAAAGTATAATAGTTAATATCAAAGGAATAAACAATAAGATTATAAAATAACTATTTTGAAGTATTGATAATAATGTATTCCATCCAAACTTTAATGCTTGATCAGATATTTTAAATAATGAAACACTAAAAGTAGTTTTAAATACTTTATTAAATATATAATAAATACTATACCAAACTGGTAATATACTATATATAATAATACTCATTATCTTATTAACCTTACTATTAAATATACTAGTTAGAATAGTGACTATAATACTATTAATAAAAGTAAATAATACTATATTAATAATACTAATCCTAAGATAACTACTATAAGTAAATAATCCATATAAAAACTCTAAATACAAAAGAAATATAAAATTTTTAAATAACTTCTTAAACATACTTACCTCTTCTTATTCTTCACTTATATAATTTATAAAACTCTTCTGTTGTATTATTAAACATATCAAGTGCACTATCCACAACTTTTTTATCCATAACATTAACTTTAGTCAATTTTAAAGATTCTACTGGAGTTAATGTTCTTCCACAACTCAAAAATTTAATATAATCC
>JAEEGL015223587.1_pt1 | contig 13864 bp, 15 predicted proteins | sample 9134231 | NCBI WGS metagenome assembly JAEEGL01 (sample SAMN16246548, study PRJNA631951) | gut metagenome | biome: gut microbiome; feature: rumen; material: fiber-attached | host: Bos | place: Iran: Karaj | collected 2018-10
GCCACGGGGGCCGCCGCCGGGACGGCGGGGGCCTCCGTCGCCGCCGGTTCCTCCGCGGCCGCGCCCCCCGGACGGCTGAACCTCGACCGGTCGAACTTTTGCCGCTGGAACTCGATCCTCTGCCCCCAAGCCCCGCCCGCCAAGGCAAACACCCCCGCCAATGCCACCGCAACACACACCCTGCTGTCCATCACGCCAAACTCCTTTCCGGTACAAGATTCGCACTCACCCTTCCACAATGCCCTCCCCCCTCCCCCAAATCAAGGCCAAACCCGCCCCGCGGCACCATCGAAGCCGTCATGGCTTGGCCACACGGCCAGCCGTGGCTCGCCAACGCCATCGCGCGCGAAATGGCCCTCGGATCCGGCCGCCTCGACCTCTGCGTCGAGTTCCGCAACCACCGCTACGCCATCGAAGTCAAAACCGCCAAGAACTTCGCCGGCGAAAAATCCTTCGCCCGGCTTGCCAAATACCTCGACACCCTCGGCCTCCCCGAAGGCTGGATGCCCGTCTTCGACCCCGACCCCGCCAAGCCCTGGTCCGAAAAGCTCTACACCCGCGATATCCCCTTCGCCGGCAAAACCCTTCACCTCGTCGGCCTGTGAGACCAGACCCCATCTCCGCCCCCTCCTCCATACTGGCCGCTCCCCCTGAGCCCCCTTCGCGGCGGAAACAGCATTTCCCATTCCCTTCTGTTGCATCCACGCAACATTATCTTCCATGCCTCCTAGCCCCCCTGCCGCAGTGCTTTCTTGCCCCCCTTCCCGCAAATCACGCGGATGAAGCATATCCTCCTTTTACCTTGCCCCCCGGTCTCTCCCTGTACTACACTCCAATCTTACAGCTTTCACAGTCATCATGTTGTCCGCACCCCTCTCATCCGAATCAGCCACCCGCCACGCATCCATTCTCATCGTCGGTGCGGGGGGCCATGGTCGTGTCGTAGCCGAACTGGCCCGGGCCTGCGGCTATTTCCGCGTCGAATTTGCGGTTGACCGCTCCCCGAAAGCCATCCGCGGGCTCGCCGCCTACCGCGGATCCCAAGCCGGTTGCGACTGCGCCGAGGCCTTCCAAACAGCTTTCTCCCGCCTCTGATCCGCCCCATGTACCCCTTCTTCAAACGTCTGCTCGATCTCCTTCTCTCAGGCATCGCCTTGGTGGTCCTGCTTCCCGTTTGGATTGTCGCCATTCTCGGCATCTTCCTCTCCGATCCTGGCCCCGTCTTCTATCTTGCGGCCCGTGTCGGCAAGGACAACCGCCGATTCCGCATGTTCAAGTTCCGCTCCATGCGCATCGACCGCGGCGCCGACGAAAAGAGCCTCCGCCCCGACCAGTCCCGCATCTTCCCCTTCGGACGCTTCATCCGCGCAACCAAAATCGACGAACTGCCCCAGCTCCTCAACGTCTTCCTCGGAGACATGGCCATTGTCGGCCCCCGCCCCGCCGCCGTCGACCAGCTCGACGTCACCCGCGGCGGCCCGAACGCCGTCGTATCCTCCGTCCAGGTCGGCCTCACCGGCCCCTCCGCCCTCTACGATTACCTCTACGGCGACTCCATCGAAGACGAAGCCGAATACATGGAGAAGGTCACCCCCACCCGCCTCGCCCTCGACCGCTTCTACGTCGGTCGGATGGGCTTCCTCTACGACACCAAAATGGTTTGCTACACCATCCTCTGCATCTTGGGCATCGTCCTCCGCCACCCTCCCCTTTTCATCCTCCGCGAACTCATCGACGCCGTGGATGGCGACCGCCGCGCCCTCGCCGAAATGGAGGCCGCCCGATGAACGTGCTCGTCACCGGCGCCCAAGGCATGATTGGTTCCGCCCTGCTCCAGGCACTCCTGCAGGCCGGCAACTCCGTCGTAGGCATCGACCGGCTCGCCCCGCCCCCCGCCTCGCCCTCCATCCCTGGCCTCCGCCTCTTCCAAGCCGACCTGGGCGACGTTACGGAGCTTTGCCGGATTGTCGCTGAAACCCGGCCCGACCGTTTCATCCACCTCGCCGCCCTCGCCCATGCCGCGGGCGAATCCGACCTTTCCTGGCAACGCTACTTCCACGTCAACGTCGAATGCGCCCGCAATCTCTTTTCTGCCGCCGGCGATTTCCCCGTCCTTTTCATCAGCACCGTCGACGTCTACGGCTTCTTCGACGGCAAAGCCCCCCTCACCCCCTCCTCTCCCGTCCGTCCCGTCACCTCCTACGCCCGCTCCAAGGTTCTCGCCGAAGACGAATGCCGCAAGCTCCCCCGGTTCGACATCTTCCGCTTCTCCCCCGTCTACACTCCAACCGTCAAACGAGACATCCAGAAGCGCTACTACCTCAAATACCCGTCTCTCGCCTACCGCATCGGCAAGGGTTCCGAATACGAAGTCCTCGACATCCACACCGCCGTCTCCGCCATGGTCGATTGGTGTTCCTCCCCCCCATCCAACTCCGTCAGGATCATCAAAGATTCTGCCAGGATGGATACATCCATCCTCCTCCGCGACGAAAAGGCCGCCGGCCGCGCCCGTTTCGTCCTCCCCGTGCCCCGCTTCGCCGCCATCGCCGCATACGCCCTCGCCCGGACCCTCCTTCCCCGTTCGCCCAAAACATACCTTCTCTCCAAGGCAGTCCATCCCCTCCGGACCACTCCGTCATGAACACCGATTTCCAAGGCGTCCGCGTTCTCGTGCTGGAAGGCTATGCCCGCCAGAGCCTCGCCCTGGTCAAGGCGTTCCACCGTCTCGGCTGCCACGTCTCCGCCCTGTGCGGATCCAAGCTGGACGTCTCCTGCGTTTCCCGCTACACCGACCGCAAAATCCTCGGCGTCTGCGACCGGGAACGCGTCGAAGAAACCACGGAGCAAATCCGCGCGCTCGTCGCGACGGGCGAATTCGATGTCGTCGTGCCGCCCGTCGATTTCACCGCCGCCATCCTTTCCCGCAACAAAGAGGAATTCTCGCGCCATGCCCGTGTCGTCGCCAACGACTGGCCCGTCTACCAGCTTGCCGGGGACAAGGCCAACACCATGCGCGTTTGCATGGAGAACGCCATCCCCTGTCCCAGAACCATCCTCGATGCCGCCTCGCCGGAAGACATCCTCGCGTCGGGTCTGGCGTTTCCCTTGATCATGAAACCCCGCGTCGGCTACGGCGCCATCGGCTTCAAGCGCCTGGATTCGCCGCAGGACCTGGAACAGGTCTTGGCTTCCCATCCCATTGATGTCCGAGACTACCAATTTCAGGAATTCATTCCCCAAACCGACCTCCAGTTCGAATGCGCCATGTTCGTGGATGCCGAAAACAAGGTAAAGACCTCCCTCGTTTTCAGCAAAAACCGCTGGTACCCCGTCGCCGGTGGTTCCAGCACCCTCAACATCACCGTCGACCGTCCCGACATCGTGGAGAGCTGTTCCCGCCTTCTCCGGACCATCAACTGGCGCGGCCCCGCCGACATCGACCTCATCCAGGATCCCCGAGACGGCGTCGCCAAGATCATGGAAATCAACCCCCGCGTCTCGGGAAGCGTCAAGATAGCCTTCGTCTCCGGCGTCGACCAGGCCCGCCAGATGCTCGAACTCGTCTTCGGGCAGCCCGTCACCGAATACAAATCCTACAAGATCGGCCAGCGGCTCCGTTGTTCGCAAACCGACCTCCTTTGGTTCCTCGAATCCCCCGACCGTTTCCGCTCCAAGCCCTCCTGGTTCAGCCCGTTCCACACCGTCGACCAGCTCTTCGGCTGGGACGACCCCCTCCCCTGGTTTGCCTTTACCATCCAGGGCTTCAAACGCCTTGGCAAGGAAATGGAGAAACGCTCCTAGCCCGCTTTTCGTTTCCATGCAACCGCATCCCGCCATGACACTTCCTTTGGACAATCGCCGCTACGAGCGCCACGCCCCCTCGCCCGTGCGTTTGTTTGCGGATGTTTTCGAACCGCTCTCCTTGCGGAAACGCATTCGCTATCTTTTGTCGTGGTGGCATGGGTCCGTTGTTTTCTACATGAAACTGGCGGACGAAACGCTGGCGTATTGCCTGTTGGAACCCGGCGGCGGGCGCTATCCGTTCCTGACGAAGCGTGATTGGGTCGTTTCTCCCTACATCGTACGCGAAGACTTGCGGGGTTTGGGCATCGGAACCCTTCTCCTGCGGGATATCCGCACCCACCGCCTGTTGGATGACCGCCGGGACGTTTATGCGTTCGTCCGCAAAAACAACCTCCCGTCCCTGCGGGCCATGGAGAAGGCCGGCTGGAGCGTTTTTGCCCAAGCGCGCAACGCGGGGCTGCAACGGAAGTATCTTTTGGCCCCGGAACAGGAGGCAGGCTATCTCGTATTCCTGGCCAACGGGGGGGCAAAATGACTTCGCACGGCAAAGTTGCGGTCCTGTTGTCCTCTTACAACGGGGCGCGCTACATCGAGTGCCAGATCGGCAGCATTTTGCAACAATCGCTTGGAAACGGCCTCCAACTCTTTGTGCGGGATGACGGCTCGACGGACAACACGGTTGAAATTGTCCGGGCCATTGCGGCCAAGGACAAAAGGGTTGTCCTCATCCCGGAGGCCAACATCGGGGTTACGGCCAGTTTCATGCGCTTGTTGTCATACGCCAAGCGGGAACTCCGGGAATTCCAGTACTATTCCTTCTCCGACCAGGACGACTGCTGGGATTCCGACAAACTGGAAATCGCCGTCGGACGTCTTGAAGCCGAGGCTTTTCCGGGACCACTGTTGTATGGAGCGGCATCCCACCACGTGGATTCGGAGTTGCGCCCGCTTGAACCGCGCGCCCCGCGGAAAGTGAAACCCATCACGCCTTTCAACGCGTTGATCCAGTGCATTGCTCCCGGGCACACCTATGTGTTCAACCGCGAATTGCTCGGGATATTGCCGGACGAGTTCGACCTGGACTCGATTTACGGCCACGACGTGTTCTTGCTGAACATCGCATTGGTTTGCGGCAAGTTCGTCTATGACCCCGTTCCCCATGCGGAATACCGCCTGCACGCGCAAAACGCCATGGGAGTGGAAAAAAACGTGCTCAGATGGTTCTGGTCGCGTCTCAACCGGGCACGGCATGGGGACAGCCACCGGTATGCCAGGCAAATCCGTTATCTGCACCGGCTGTATGCCGACCGGATTCCCCCGCCCGTACGGCATGAAATGGAGCGTTTCATGGACTCCCAGGGCCATGTCCTCTCCAGGCTGGGATATGCGCTGACGACACGCCTCTATCGCCAGAAACGCCTCGAATCCCTGGCCTTCCGCTGCCTCTATTTGTGGGGTGGTTACGCATTGGAGGAATGAAGGAAATGCAACCATGAACATCGTGATTCTCAGAACGGGGACAGGCAACTTTGGCAAAATCGGGACCTACAACGTGCAGGAAGTGGGTTTGGCCAATGCCCTGAAAAAGCTTGGGCATAATGTTTCCGTTGTCTACCTGAACCGTCCGACGGACAAAGTGATACATGATGAAATCTATGATTTCGTCCATTATGTGCCTCACAGGCACATCGGCGTGCATGGCATGTTCGATGTCAATCTTCTCGGCAGTTTTTCTCCCGACCGGGTCATCATGTTTTCCGACAATCAATTGTGGACCAGGGTGGTGGCCAATTGGTGCAAGGCCCGGGGAATTGCTTGCGTGGTGTATTTCGGGGCCGTCCTGTCCAATGCGACCCATTGGCTGAACCAGGCGTACACGAAGTTGATTCTCGCGTGGAACAGAAAAGCCTTCAAAACAACGTTGAATCTGGCAAAGACCGAAACCGTGAGGCGGGAACTCGCTGCTTGCGGCGTCAAATGCCATGGGGTGGTCCACATTGGCTTGGACAGCACCGTCTTGAACCCCGACGCGAAACCCGATCCGGGATTCCGCGGAAAACTTGGAATTCCGCCGAAAGCAAAAGTGCTGCTGTACGTGGGGCGCTTTACTCCCAACAAGCGCCCGTTTGCCGCCTGCGATGTCTTGAAGGCCATGCTGGACCGAGGCATCGCCGCCCACTTGGTGATGATTGGGAACGGGCGGCTGAAAGAGGAGGTGGAAACCCACATTGCAAACCTCAAACTGGAAAAACAGGTCACGCTTGTCCCCGAGGTCCCGTACGGGGACATGCACCGTTATTTCGTTTCCTGCGATTGCTGCATCAACATGTGCCATGTCGAGATATTCGGAATGACGATTCTCGAAAGCATGTATTACGGTATTCCGCTTGTCGCCCATACAGCCCCCGGCCCCAATGAAATCATCAAACACGGCATGACGGGCTACCTGTGCGACACGGATGATGTCCAGACATGGGTCGACACCATCATGGCCGCCATCTCCAACCGGCCCATGATTGCCGCGAACGCCCGCAGGGAAGTTGAAGAACGCTTCGTGTGGGATGCCACCGCAAAAGGGTTTTTGTTGAATGATTAACCCCCCTTCCCGCTTATGCCGAACCTCCTGAAATCCGAAAGATCCCACACGGGCAGAAGTTTCATCTGGCTTGTTTTGGCCTGTTGCACCATTTTTGTGCTGTCCCAACAATCCAATTCTTTTTTGATTGACGGGTCGATTCTTCTGTTTGCCGCAGTCGGCTTCGCCATCTCCGTCTTTTTGCCCATGGCGATTTGGTTGTTCGTGTTTACGGCCACGGTGCCCGTTTCAACTCCGGCGGAAGTCGCGTTGATCCTGCTCTCCACGATTCCGTTGCTGGCCAAATTGAAATCCTCCGTCCCGAAGGTTGCGGGCCTGTGTGTGGCCGAACTTGTTTTTGTTGTTTCCTTCCTGGCCGGGTATGAACCGAGCTACAACTATTTGGTCATACAGGCTTTTGCATTCCTCAGCTTTTTCATCGTCTCGGAAACCCGCAACTCGCATTTGAACTGGCTGTTGCTGTGGGCCGTGATGCTGGCCGGATTTTGCATGTTGGTGTCGGTCTTGGCCACTCTCGTCCAAAATCCGCAGTTGGTCTTGTCGGAACGCCTGGGGTACAACGAGCATGTCCGGACGTTTTCCACCGCGCTTTCGTTCCCGATGTATTTTTTGGTCGTGCTCCTTTTCTCCCCCCTCAAAACCACAACAAAAGCCTTTGCGGCTGCTTTGCTTGTGCTGTCGTTGGGCATGATGTGGTTGACATATTCGCGGGGGAGTTTGTTGGCTGTCGGGATTGCAATCTTGTTCTACTGGGGATTTGCTTCAAGAAAAATGGGCGTGAAGTCCATCCTCCCCATTGTTTGTCTCGGAGCCTTCATTGTGGGGGCGTTCGTATTGTTCGAGGTAAACCAGGACAGATTGCTTGACTCGCGAAGCTACTTCGAACGTCTGAGGATCTACGACTTCTACATCCGGGAAGTATTTGACACCGGGCGGTTCATGCACGGGTTCGGATCGGGCAGTTTGACGCGGATTGCCCCGCTTTCCGATCTCTCGTATTATCCGCATTCCGCGATTTTGGATTACTTTTTTTCGTTTGGCTTCATGGGCTTGGTCGTTGTTGTCTTTATCATGGTCAAATCATGGCTGGCGGCGGCGAAAAGCGGCAACCCCGCGCTGGTCGGGTTCTGGGTTTTGTCCGTGGTCACTTTCATCCCCTATGCCAGTTGCGAGAATCTGCTGTTCCATGTTTTGCTGGCGATGAGCCATGGGCCGTTGTTCGAGTTCGCGCAAGAGCGCGAAAAGGAGGTTGTACATCCGCCCCCCGTTTGATTGCCCGAGGCCTGCTTTCCTTCACAATTGGCCGTTTCCAACATGTTCCCGGATACCACCCCATGAAACTCTTTCGATATCTCGCATCGCAGAAGTACAGGATGCTGCAGGCTTTTTCGAGGCGGATGGGACTTAGTTGCATCTACAAGACGCCCGTGGGCATAAAAGCGCTGAATGCGCTTTACGGCTTTCCCCGGATGCTCCCGAAACCGCCGTTTTCCCTCTCTCCGCGGGAGCTGTTTTTGGATGCGGATTACCTGGTTGACGAATACACGCTCGTGGGCATGAGTCTCCCGGACTCTCCCCATTGCAGCTTGATGAAGGCGATCATGGATGGGCGCCCCATCGAAACAACGGACTACGCCGCCCGCTTCCAATGCGGTACTCTTGACGTGAGGAATCCCTCGTATTTGTCCCGCCCCCGCATCCAGCGCATGCTTTCCCTGTTCCAGGCGCGTCTGGACGAAACAAAAAACGCCGCCTATCCGCCCGTCGTGGTGTACCGCCACAAAAACCGCTACTGCATCTTCGACGGCAAACACCGTGCCGCCCTTTGCGCCGCGATGGGCCTGGACGTAATGTGCGTCGAAATGCACCACCACGGAATCGAAGACGGTTTTGCGTTCGCCAAGTACAAGTTGATGCAGCGATATCCGACCTCCTTTGAAAAAAACTTGAGTTTTTTGGAAATTGAAGACTACTGAACCGCCATGAGAGCCCCCCCCCATCCTTGCAACGAGAGCCCGGTACCCATTGTTTTTTCGACCGACGATGCCTACGTGATGCCGACCTCCGTCGCCATCCGCTCGCTTGCCCTCAACTATTCCGGAAAACAACTGCTGTTTTTCATATTGTCGAAAGCGCCCTTGTCCGATGCCGGGAAAGACGCCCTCGTTGCCGCCACCCAGGGGGCGGGTTGTTCCTGCCGGTTTGTATTCCATTGCGTGGACGACCGCATGTTGGCAGGAGTCCAATCCCATCTCAAACACATTAGCGTCGCGACATACTACCGTCTCTTGATTCCCGGCATTTTGGCGGCTTATCCGAAATGCCTGTATCTGGATGGCGACATTTGCGTTCCGGGCGATGTTGCGGAGCTTTTGGAGATCCCGTTGAAGGCCGACGAGTATGTGGCCGGCGTCGTGGCTTTTGAGGGCGCGACGACGCGGCAGCGCCATCAAAGACTGGACACATTGGGCATCAAGGACTTGAACACCTATGTGAACGCAGGCGTGCTGCTGATGAATTTGGATGCCATCCGTGCCGACAAGGTGCCTGCCAGATGGCTGGATTTGGCCCGGCATGATTTTCCGCTCCAGGACCAGGATGTCATCAATGTCGCTTGTTTCGGCCACATTCGCTTGCTCCCCCCGAAATTCAATGCGATGCCGCCCTTGTATTCCCGCAGTGAAAAAGCATTGGCTCGCGTCTATGGACTGGCCGATGTCAAGGAAGGGAAAAACAATCCGGTGATTGTCCATTTTGCGAACCAATTCAAGCCTTGGAAGTATTCCGGACTGGATGGATTGCCTCCGTGGGAGCTTTATTACTCCCAAATGTATCGCCTGGGAGATTTGGAACGGAGGCCCGTCGCGTTCCAGCGCTTCAAGACCAGATGGTTGATGCGCATCTCCAATTTGGCTCATCGGGCTTCCCTGTTCCCGAAAAAATTGGGGCATCTTCGTGGGCAAAAGAAACGGCAGCCGTAAAGTCCTTCCCGGCGGGCACACAAGGGCGCGGATTCCGGCATGTTGAAAACCAGGACACAAAGGGCTGCTTTCAGCGCGGTTGCGTCGCTGGGGCAGGAAGCGGCGGCCATTGTTTGCGGCCTGATTCTCCCGCGTTTGATCCTGACCCATTTCGGCTCCGCCTACAACGGCATCACAAGTTCGATTTCGCAGTTCATCAGTTGCATAGCCATTCTAAAGGCCGGGATCGGCGGGGTCACCAGGGCGGCGCTTTATCCGGCCCTGGCCTCCGGCGACATCGTCAGGATCAGCAGCATCCTCAATGCCACGGGCCGCTACCTGAAACGGATAGCCCTGCTTTTCTCCGGATTTGTCGTTATCCTGGCCTGTGTCTATCCGTTCCTGGTCCGCCAGGATTTCGGTTGGATGTTTTCGGCCAGCCTGGTGGTCATCCTCTCTCTCAGCACGGTGGCCCAGTATTATTTCGGCTATACCCACCAGCTTCTTCTGGAGGCCGACCAGAAGTATTTCATCATCTCCATCGTATCCACCATCACCATCGTCCTGAACACCCTGGTCGCGGCCTTGCTGATCCATTTGGGATGTTCGATCCACATTGTCAAACTGGGCAGCGCCATCGTTTTCATGTTCCCGCCGCTGGCATATTCCCTTTACGTCAAACACCATTATGCCATCCGCAAGGCCATCGCGGCGGATTTGTCCTTGATCCGCCAGCGCTGGGATGCCTTTGCCCACCAACTCGCGAATTTCGTGAACGACAACACCGACGTCATCGTGATCACCGTGTTTTTGGGGGTCAAGGAAGTTTCCGTCTATGCCGTCTACAACATGATTGTGCTGGCCATCCGGAAAACGGTCTTCGCCTTCTCCGGCAGCATGAGCGCCGCTTTCGGCGACATGATGGCGAAAAACGAATCGGAGTTGCTGCGCAGCCGCTTCAAGTCCTATGAACTTCTCCTGTTCGCAATCAGCCTCGTGCTGGCCCTTGTCGTCATGTCCATGGCCTTGCCCTTCGTGTCCGTATATACCAAAGGGGTGTCCGATGTGGACTACCTGCGCCCCTGGTTCGCGGCCGCCATCAGTGTTTGTCTTTTCGTCTCCTGCATGAAATTGCCCTACCAGCAACTGGTGTATGCCGCAGGCATGTTCAAGCAGACAAGGCGGGATACCATATTGGAAGCCGTCATCAACATCGGGGTGTCCCTTTCCTTGGTCAAACTCGCCGGGATAGAGGGCGTGATTGCCGGCACGATCTGCGCGGCGGTGTACCGTTCGAGCCGCTTCAGTTCGTTCGTGTCGAAGAACATTGTCACGGGCGGCACGAATGGATATTGGCTGAAATTGTCCTGCGGACTTTGTTTGCTGGTTGCGACTTTCTGCGGGGTACTCCGGCTTCCCCAATACCACCCCCGCACCTTCGTGATTTGGGCGGCAACCGCCGCCGTGGTTCTTCTCGCGGTTGCCGTTTGCGTTTGCGTGCTGTCTTTCCTGGCATTCAGGACCGATTTCCGGAACCTGTTCAAACTCGTCCAGGGACTTTTGCAACGATTCCTGCCGCAATCGCGCCATCGGGCGCATCCATGAACCCGTCCTTTTCTTCCGCCCCCCTGTGCGTTGCCTGGAGCGGTTTTGAATGTTTTGCGAAATAGTGTAGCCGCAGCCACCCTGGGAGCACGGGCAGCTTGGCCGTGCCCTCTTCTTGCAGGGGCAAGATGCCCATGTTTCCAATAGTCCCTGCATCCTTCTTGCCCTCCAAAAACAATGCGGCTTCACCTATATTTGAAACCGCTCTAGTGGAAGCGGTGGTGGAGAAGAGCGCCGGGCAGGAAATGCTGGGGTGTCGGACCGTGCACAAGCATCTTCCCCCCTCCGAGAGGGGGGTGCCGCCCTACGGGTGGAATGTCCATGGGGGGTGTTTGACGGGAGAATGGAAAGGGCGGCGGGGGGAGTACTGCGGGTCGCCGTCGGGGGCGCTTTCACTCCACTGGAAGGGGGAAGGCTTGTCGTCTTTTGCTTTTTGGGCCGTGGCGCAACGGCCACCCGCAGTACTCCCCCCGTCGCGGCCCTTGGCTCCAGACTTGCATGTTCCACGTTCACCCCATTTATGGCCGCGCCACCCCCCTCTCGGAGAGGGGCGTGTTCTGCGCCATCCTTTGCACTCTTCAGCCGCGAAAGAATCCCCCGGTCACGGGTTCATTCCTCTGGAACCCACGAACAACCGATACTTTTGGCTGTACGGCGTACCGGGTTCAAACTATAACCCCCTGCGAGGTGAACAATGAAGAAGATTACCAAAGAAGCCTGGAAAGTGTTCGGCGGGCTCTTTCCGATGACCGCCACGAAGATTCTGTTCTACAAGGCGCACCAGCACCGGAGGTTGAGGCTGTCCGCGCCGGAGCTGTTCGACGAAAAAATCAACTATTTGAAATTGTTCACCTATGCGAACGATCCTGTCGTCGCCCGATGTGCGGACAAGTATGCCGTCCGGGAATACGTGGAGGCAAAAGGCTGGGGTCATATCTTGAACGAGTTGTACGGCGTATGGAATTCCCCGGATGAAATCCCGTTTGACACTTTCCCGGACAAGTTCGTGCTGAAATGCACCCACGGGTGCCACATGAATATCGTTTGCACGCAGAAATCGGACTTGGACACCGAGGCCGCCAAAAAGCAGCTCGATGTTTGGATGCATGACAAAATATGGAATTTCATGCAGGAGTTGCATTACCGGTTGATTCCTCCGCGCATCATCTGCGAAAAGTACATTGAAACCAGATGGGGCGGCGTTCTCCCGCCGGATTACAAGATTCTGTGTTTCAACGGGGTCCCCAAAGTCGTGATGTTGGCGACCAACCGCGATCCCCATGACGAATCCCGGGTGGAGTTTACCTTCAGGGATTTGGACTGGAATCTCCTGGAAATCGGCAATGGCCCCATCAACACAACGATTCCATGTCCATCCTGTTTCAACGAGATGCTGGAGTGTGCAAAAACCCTGTCGGCGGACTTTCCGTTCGTCCGTGTGGATTTTTATGAAATCGATGGCCGGCTGCTGTTTGGCGAAATGACATTTGTCCCCGCGGGGGGGAACGCTAAGTATTACAACATGAAAGGGCAGGAATTGCTCGGGAACATGCTCAAGCTACCATGACAGGGGACCGCGCGGCTTTTTGGGCCGGTAGTCCGCCATCAATGAATGGCCCTGCCCTTCAACTGTTTCTGCTTGCTTCTCCATGATTGCTTCCACCCCTGAGATCCCCCGGGAAACTTCCGTCAGGATTGCCGCCCTGCGTTTCATCCTGATGGCTCTTGTGGTATTCATCCACAATGATTTCACGACCGAAAACGTCGCCGGCCATGCGGTCGTGTTTTGCCAATCGCCTCTCGGTGCATGGATCCAGAAACTGGTTTCCCAAGGCCTGGCGCGGGGTGCCGTCCCTCTTTTCTTCCTCTTTGCAGGGTATTTGCAAGCAAGGAAAAACGACCCCTATCCGGTTTTGTTGAAAAAACGGGCCCGCTCCCTGTTGCTTCCCTTCTGCCTGTGGATGGGGATTTACGCCGTGTGTTTTTCCGCCGCGAAATTGTTGGCCGCGAAATTCGCTCCCCACCTCGTTGCCCATTCCGGCTCTTCCGCCTTTCCCTATTCCGCATCCGAGTGGTTCCACAATTTCCTTGGTTACAAACTCAAGCCCGATGGAACGTTTTCGAATCCCGGATTTGCCATCCAATTCTGGTTTGTCAGGGATTTGCTGATTCTCGTTGCCCTGTCACCGGTTTTTCGCTGGTTGCTCGAAAAATGTCCGGTGTTTCTTTTCGCCGCGGCAGGCATGGTTTTTTTGACCCCGTTCCCCGTTTTCGTCAATTCGCAGGCCCTGTTCTTTTATCTGGGCGGAATGTGGTGCGCACGGCAGGATTTCGACTTTTTCGAAAAGGCCGATGCCGTTCCATGGCTGGAAATTTCCATCATGTTTCTCCTCTCGTTTGCCGCCTCCGAAATCTTTTTTGCAAGGAGGGGACCGTTGCATGCCTTGGCTGTCCTGTCGGCATGCGTGGCGCTCCTGAAACTTTCGGCGGTCATTGTCCGTTCCCCGAAAACCTTTGCCGTCCTCGCCTGGCTGGGCGGATTCTCTTTTTTCCTTTTCGCCATCCACGCTCCCATCCTGAACATGGCCCTCCAAAAGACGTGGATTCATTTCTTCCCGATGAAAAACGCTTTCTTTGCGCTTTTTGAGTATTTCGGTGTCGCCTTTTTCGACATCGTGCTGGGAACGGGTATCGGCATTGTCCTGAAAAAACTCGTCCCCGCCGCTTTTGCTCTTCTCAATGGCGGTCGACGGTAGTCCCCCAGTTTGTCAAATAGAAAGGACACTCTTTAGATAGAGGGGAGGTTTTTGGTTGGTCAAATACTGGGCACCCGCAACTGGTTTTGGGGAGGGGGATGATGGGGGGGGCGCAGGGGGGCCAAAGGGGCGGTGGGCGC
>JAEEGL017397127.1_pt1 | contig 13864 bp, 8 predicted proteins | sample 9134231 | NCBI WGS metagenome assembly JAEEGL01 (sample SAMN16246548, study PRJNA631951) | gut metagenome | biome: gut microbiome; feature: rumen; material: fiber-attached | host: Bos | place: Iran: Karaj | collected 2018-10
AGAAGAACGGAAATAGTTACCAAAGAATACTCCGATGAGATCATAAAGGCCGAAGACGAATTAAGCGATGCGGAAGTTAAGCTTACGGATGCAAGAACTCAGCTTGATGACGGCTGGAAGGAACTGTCCGAAAAGAAAAAGGAAGCCGAAGACGCCAAGGTCAAACTTGCAGACGCGGAAAAAGAGCTCAGTGACGCCCTGACACAGCTCACCGACGGAAAGCTGAAACTTGCGGACGGCGAAATACAGTTAAGCGACGGAAAAGTTAAGCTTACAGACGGCGAGGAAAAACTTAAAGAAGCACTTGAAGTCCTTAACAACGGACGCAAACAGCTTGACGATGCCTGGAAAGAATACAGGAGCAACGAGAAAACTCTTAAAGATGCAAAGAAACAGCTGGATGACGGCTTAAAAGAGCTTAACGACGGCGAAAAAGAACTGGAAAATGCCCGTAAACAGCTTGCGGACGCAAAGGTACAGATAGCTGAAGGCCGGAAGCAGTACGAAGAGAACGAAAAACTCCTTAAAGACGCAAAAGAACAGCTTGCTGACGGTCTTATACAGTTAGACGAAGGTGAAAAAGAACTTGCCGATGCAAAAGAAAAGCTCAAGGATGCGGAGAAACAGCTTGAAGACGCTTACTGGTGGTTAAGGAGCGGTGAATGGCAGCTGACTCAGGCCAGAGAGCAGATATCAAACGGTAAGGAAGAATTACAGTCAAGCTACGTCACAATAGTAGATACCAAAAACTCGGTTCGAAACTCAATAAAAAGTGTGCTCACCGATCTTTTGGGCGCCAATATCACATCACAGATCAACTGGGCTCCCGATGAAACGGTCGTGGATGTCGGCAATGCAAGTGCAAATGCCTCGATATTCAGGATCACTGAGAACTTTTCCGTAGACCTCAGCAAGAACATCCTTCAAAACCTGGTAGATATCATAGGCCTTCCCATCGACTCGGGCCTCCTTACCCGGGAGCAGCTAAAGCAAAATCTTATCGCTCTGGGCGTACCCGAGCCCATCATTGACCCGATAGATGCCGCTGCAAACAAGATAATCGCAGATAACGCTCCCCTCGCGGCACAATACAATGATATAAAAGCCGGCGTTACCGCATGGGACAACGGCCATGAACAGTATCTGAACGGTGTCGAGAGTTACACCGACGGAAGCGAACAGCTTTCGGATGCCTGGGTGGAATACCGGAAAGGTGAAGAAGAATACGAAAAAGGCCTGGCCGAATACGAAGAGGGTAAGAAAAGGCTCGCAGATGCCCGGGCAGAGTATAATTCAAAGCTTGCAGAATACAATGACGGTGTAAAAAAACTCGCCGAAGCACTTGAAACACTGAAACAATCCGAGATCGATTACGAAAACGGCATAATATCCTGTGACGAAGCTGAGATCACGCTTAAGGAAGGTTGGAAAGAATACAAAGAAAACCTCGCCAAGTACGAAGACGGTGCTAAAAAGCTCGCAAGCGCTTTAGAGACACTTAATTCAAAAGAAAGTGAATATTCCGACGGGCTTTCGGAGTACACGGCCGGAAGGAACGAGCTTGATGAAGCCTGGAAAGAATACAACAACTCTTACGAGGAATTTCTCTTAAAGACCGCAGAATATGAAGATGCCAAAAAGCAGTACGAGCAGGGTGTGAAAGATCTGGAGCAGGGCAAGATCGATTATTCGGACGGCATTACAAAGATTAAGGAAGCTGAGAACACTCTCAACGAAAATGAGACTCTGTACGCAGAAAACATGGAAACCTATAACGAAGGCGTGCAGAAGCTTTCAGAAGCAAAGGAAGAACTTGCCGGGCTCTCCGATTGTAAATGGCTTGTACTCGACCCTAAAGGAAACGCCTCCTATCAGGTCGTAAACGGATCCTCAAAGAACGTCGGTGATATGGGAATGACATTCGCTCTCATATTCATAATCGTAGGTGCTCTCGTCATCTACGCAACCTGCGGAAGGATCGTCGAAGACCAGCGAAAGCTTGTGGGTGCTGAAAAAGCCCTTGGTTTCTATAAGCGTGAGATACTGGCGAAATACATGACATTCGGCGTCACCGCCACCGTCATCGGCATGCTGTTCGGTGCTTTCTGCGGCTACATGTTCATACAGCCGATACTCACAACCGGGTACGGCAGGTTTTATAACTTTGATGCTTCAAAGCGAGCCTTTGTTCCTCATCTTGCGGTGATCGTCCTTGTGGGGGGCATACTCCTCTCTGCCTTTGCGGTATACAGCGCATGTACCGATCTCATGCGTTCAACCGCCATAAGCCTCATGCAGGAGAAAGCCCCTTCCGACAAGCTTAAGAAAAAGCGCAAAAACAGCAAACTTTCCCTCTATTCAAGGCTCATCCTTTTAAACATAAGGACCGATAAGAAAAGAGCCGTAGTCACCATAGCAAGCGTTGCGGGATGCTGTACTCTCCTTGTGGCAGGTCTTACGATGCGTGAGACCGTAGTAGGTTCCGTTAATGCCCAGTACAACGAAGTAACGATATACGATCATGTGGTAAGCTTCTCGGGAGAAGATACATTAAGTAACATCGAAAAGACCGGTGAAAGGCTCTCATCAGAGGGCGCTGCCTATATAAAAGCATTTAAGGCCGACCGACTTTTCTCCGATGACGGGGAGTTCGGAACATGCACTCTTATATGCGCCGATCCGGAAGATCTTAAAGATTATTTCAGAGCCGTGGATATAAGTACCGGGGCTCCCGTCACTTCAGAAACAAAGGGTGTATATCTTACGAGAAAGATGGGAGAAGTACATAACCTTAAACCCGGTGATACAATAACGATGCTTGACGGTGATTTCCTGCCCCATAACGCGATTGTTGCCGGTTTCTTTGAAACATATATCACTTGCGAAGTGGTAATGACAAAAGAAAGTTATAAAGAGATCTTCGGGAAAGACGTTGTCGACAATACCCTGTTTGTAAAGAACGGCGAGGCCTCCGATGAAGAAATAAAAGAGATGCTTAAGAACGCTCCCGGTGTCTCATCCTACAAGTCTCACGAAGAAAGACGCATCGAGTCCGAAAACATCGCAGGCATCCTGAACCTCATAGCTGTTCTGATGGTCGGCATCGCGGGTATAATGGCCGCTTTCATACTGTTGAACCTTACGAGCATGCATGTGAGCCAGAAAAAGAAAGAACTTACCATCATGCGCATTAACGGCTTCACAGTTAAAGAAGTCACAGGCTATATCGCAAGAGAGACCATCGTAACAAACATCATCGGCATAATACTCGGCACGGGACTCGGCATGCTGCTTGGATACAGGGTCATTTGCCTTATCGAAGGAACAACGATCCACTTTATACACAGTCCCAGGATCGTCGCTATCATCTTCGGAGTACTTATAACCGTGGCGTTCTCGTTCACTCTTAACTTTATTGCGTTAAGAAAGATAAAAGATCTGAAACTCACTGACATATAAAAAAAGGCGGCAGCTGCCGCCTTGTTTTATATGTCTTACTTTGTTTCAAGCTTAACTGCCTTGCTGACACGATTTAATACGGTAACAAGGATAGGTCCGAATACATAGCAGGAAATGACTTCACCTGCGAAAACGGAAAATGCCATAAGGCCGAGTACTGCGAACTTTGCTGTTGCATTTCCCATCTCTGTGATGCCGTAGCCGTAATACAGAACGAAGGGAATGATCAGTGCGTTAACAAGTACTGTCGGGATCGGTATAAGAAGACTGTGACGTATCTTAAGTACCGGGCCGTGCTTCTTCTTGATGGCATTAACAATGGGTAATGTGAGAAGAACTGCGATGAGTGTTGCAAGTGTACCGAAGATCATATCAAGGGCTGCACCGCCGAATATGTTGGTGATGAGGCATCCTATGACAACGCCGAAGGCACCTGCGGGAGTGAAGAAGACCGTCATGCAGAGAGCTTCAGCAACCCGGCACTGGATCTCCAGGTAGGAAAACTGATATGTGGCAAGTGAAAGTACCACATAAACGGCTGCGATTATGGCAGCCTGAGCGATAAAAGCTGTTGATTTTTTCATATTACATCTCCTAGTTTTGTTTTAAGTGAGGATGGTTTCGAACTCACTTTGTTTAGAGCAACGTTCGACATTGTACTACCGCTTGCAAAAAAAAGCAAGCACAATTTTTCCGAAGAAAAACGGTGCTTGCAGAACGATCGATATTCGGTTATCTACCCATCTGCTGGGCCTGTACTACGGTAATTCCGATGACTCCGACGATGTCCTCATAGAAACATCCACGGGAAAGATCGTTCACCGGCGCCGCAAGACCCTGTATCAGGCTGTATGCTTCCGCCTTTGCGAAGCGCTGGATGAGCTTGTAGCCGATGTTTCCGGCTTCGATGTTTGGGAATATGAGTACGTTTGCCTGTCCCGCCACCTTTGATCCGGGAGCTTTGAGTTTTCCGACTTCCGGAACTACGGCTGCATCAAGCTGCATCTCTCCGTCAAGGAGGACATTGGAGTATTGTTCCTTTGCAAGCTTTACCGCTGCCTGCACCTTATCCACAAAAGGATGCTTTGCTGAACCGAATGTGGAATGGCAAAGGAATGCGACCTTAGCCTGCTTTCCCACAAGAGTCTCAAAGGTCTCGGCGGTGTCTCCGCCTATCTCCGCAAGCTGTTCCGGTGTGGGGTCCTGGGTAAGGGCACAGTCGGATGCTGCGATGATGCCCTGCTCACCGTATTCGCAGTCAGGTATCTCAAAAATGAACACAGCGGAAGCAAGCTTCTTCCCGGGGGCTGTCTTAATGATCTGAAGCGCAGGTCTCAGCGTATCCGCGGTGGAGTGGCACGCTCCGCTCACAAGGCCGTCGGCGTCACCGAGTTTTACCATCATCATGCCGTATGTGGTCTTGTCCTTAAGCAGTGCTTCTTTAGCCGCTTCAAGCGTCATCCCTTTCGCTTTTCTTAAGTCATATAAGTTTTCGGCATATCTGTCGATATCGGGAGAAGTCTCATTATCGATGATCTTTACCCCGGAAATGTCCACATTAAGTCTTGCCGCATCTTTCTTTACCCGGTCTTCGTTTCCGAGAAGGATAAGGTCCGCGGTCTTAAGCTCAAGCACCCTTGCCGCAGCCTTAAGCGTCCTGTCGTCTTCCGCTTCCGGAAGGACGATCGTTTTTTTGTCTAAACGTGCTTTTCTGTTGATCTCATCGATAAATCTTGACATGTTATACCTCCGCTTAAAAATCAAATCCTTTAAACACAGGCTCTCCCGTATACTCCTTTGCGGTCTCTTCTCCGCGAAGGACTCTGAGCGCCCCGTCTCTCATTGCTTCATGTTCAAACTCTCCGGGATAGACCGAGATATCCGCGATCCATCCGCAGGCTTCCCTTATGCCATCCGCGATATCGTCAAACCGCATAAGTCCGCCGGTGAGCACTATACCGTCAACATGACCTTTTAATACGACCGCCATCTGCCCGATATACTTAGTTATCTGGTATATCATGGCGTTCCATATGAGTGTTGCTTTTTTATCGCCCTTTTCAACCATCTCATGGATGGTATCGGAATTTGATGTCCCAAACCATGAGGAGAGTCCGCCTCCCGCGGAGCAAAGCCTTCTCATCTCTTCCTTAGGAAGATCCCAGAGAAGTCTTGAAACGTCGGTCACAGCCATGGTTCCCATGCGGGTGGGTGTCATGGGGCCGTCTCCGCCGCTGCCGTCATTTCCGTCGATCATGCGTCCCTTGTGATGGGCGGTTATGGTCATGCCTCCGTCGATATGACATACTATGAGGTCAAGGTCCTCATATTTTCTTCCGATCTTTGCGGCATGGACCCGGGCCGTAGCCTTCTGATTGAGCGCATGGGTTGCGGATGTGCGGTATATGTTCTTTACTCCCGTCACCCTTGCCACATCCTGAAGCTCATCAACAACGATGGGGTCCACCATGAACATCCGTCCGCCGAATTCCTTTTGTATCCTTTCGGCCATCTGAACGCCCAGCATGCTTGAGTGATAAACACCACCCTTTGCGGCCTTCGTGTCGTTTATGAGGAGGTCATTTATCTCATATGTACCGCTCACTACGGGGAAGCTTGCGCCCCCTCTTCCTACGACAGCGTCAAGCCCCGAAAGATCCGCACTATTGTCCTTAAGCCATTTGAAAACCACTTCCATCCTGTAATCAAGCTGGTCGTTTATTGTGGGAAATGTAAGCAATATGCTGGAATCATGGAAAACATTTGCTTTTATAATGCTCTTCTCGTCTTCGAAGAGCTCGATCTTTGTGGATGTGCTCCCGGGATTTAATACAAATACTTTGAATTTACCGTCTTTCATCTTTAATGCCTTTTTGCAGGCCTCTCCTTATTGTTCGATCATTATGTTTCTTATTGTTTCTGTCTCTTCCTTTGTCACGCCTATCTCAAGAAGGTAGTTCTCTATCCTTTCCTGTAAGGTATCACCCGGAAATGTATTTATCTCCGTAAGGTAGCCTTCCGTCACTTCCGTGATCTTTCGCATGGAGCTTATGTGTCCGAAGTTTGAGAACACATAATCCATATAGAGACTGTCTTCCGGAACTCCCAGAAGCCCGTTTATGAGGAAGCACACAAGGCCTGTCCTGTCGGTGCCTATGGAACAATGTACATTTATAGGGTAATTCTCTTCCTTTGCAAACTCAGAGATTATCTGCCGTAAGGTGTCATCATGAAGTCGGAGCTGAGAAACAACAGTTCCCGGAAGGCCGATGTTAACATATCTCACATCACTTCCAAGAGCGCTCTCAGTCCTGATCTCATTAAGACGAAGATCTATCTCTGTCTTTATTCCCAGGGTTTTCAGCAGTGTCTCTTTTCCCTCATCGGTTATGGTTATATCTTCCTTGCCGTTTTCATTGAACCTTGCGGTGCGAATGATCATGCCCTGTTTAACACGTTTTCCGGATGTGGTCTTCCAGCCCCCCAGATCCCTGCAGTTCGTAACGCCGTCAATGTTAAGTACTCTCGGTGCCCTGTCGCTTGTTGTGTACTTTGTGAGCTTGCTTGTTTCCTCTGTGCCGTCATCAAATACCGCTGTGACCGACCAGTAATACTCGGTTCCGGTCTTAAGGTTATATACGTCCGCAAAACTTTCCGTCGTCTCTGTTACATATCTTTCGGTGTCTGCATTGTTTTCAATGACAAATATGTATCTTACCGGTTCACCGTGGGTTTTTGATGTAATTACCCAACTGTGTCTTACGGGGTCCGGAATGCTCCATTCCCTTGTTCCCGTAGCGTGTTTTGTGATGTTTTCGTATCCGTCGTCAAGAGCGGACAGCATCTTCTCCGTGAGTCCCGTGGCACCGTTCATATCCGCGAGTTCAAAGGATACGCCGTTTATGGTGTACTTAAGTTCAGACTTCGCGGTACAGCCTCTGTATAAGAAAATACCAACGATCACAACAATGACGGTTGCAATATTGATTATCTGCTTATATCGTGGCGCCCTGTATTCACCTGTATTTTCGTTACTCATCTTTACTCCGTTTTTTCTTTTGCTCTTTCGTTTTAAAGCAATGAAGTGAAGATAATTATAGCAGATATTTACGGAAAAGCAATAGTGACCCTCGTTTCCGGGGGCCACAAATGTTAACCTATGAGCTTTTTAAGTCTTTCCATGGCTTCTGCGGTGTTTTCATGGGTATTGAAGGCCGTAAGCCTGAAGAACCCTTCACCGTTCTTTCCGAAACCGAGACCGGGAGTACCAACAACACCTGCGATCTTTAAGAGTCTGTCAAAGAAGTCCCATGAATCCATACCGTTCGGGCACTGCATCCATATATAGGGTGAATTCTTTCCGCCTGTGTGATAGATGTTTAAGTCCTTCAAAGTGCTTGAGATCACTTCGGCGTTCTTTCTGTAATAATTTATGTTATCAAGTATCTCTTTGCGTCCGCTCTCGGAAAATACCGCTTCCGCACCGCGCTGTACGATGTAGGAAACGCCGTTGAATTTGGTGGTCTGGCGTCTGAGCCACATCTTATTTAAGGAAAGGCCTCCCTCTTCAAGTTCTTCGGGAACTATGGTATATCCGCATCTAACGCCCGTAAAGCCCGCTGTCTTTGAGAAGGAGCAGAATTCTATGGCACATTCTCTTGCACCCTCGATCTCGTATATGCTCCTTGCCACATGATCCTCCGAAACGAATGCCTCGTAAGCCGCATCAAACAGTATCACAGCGTCATGAACCAGAGCATATTCAACCCAGGCTGCAAGCTGTTCCCTTGTGTATGCCGCTCCTGTGGGGTTGTTGGGAGAACAAATGTAAATGAGATCCGCACCTATTGTCTTATCGGGAGCGGGGAGGAATCCGTTCTTTGCGGTTGCGTCAAGATACTCGATCTTTCTGCCTGCCATGATGTTTGTGTCCACATATACGGGATATACGGGGTCCGGAACCGCCACCACATTGTCCTCTGAGAACAGGTCAAGTATGTTTCCGAGATCGCTCTTGGCACCGTCCGATATGAATATCTCGTTTTCTTTGAGTTTTACGCCGCGTTCCGCATAATAGTCTCTTATTTTTTCCTTAAGGAAGGGATAGCCCTGCTCGGGGCCGTAGCCTCTGAAATGCTCTGCCTCACCCATTTCGGCGGAAGCCTTTTTCATTGCTTCCACTGCAGATCTGCATATGGGAAGAGTAACATCGCCGATACCCATACGTATGATCTTTACATCCTTGTGTTCCTCCTGGAATGCGGCTACGCGCCTTCCTATATCCGTAAACAGATAGCTTTCTTTAAGATCACGATAATTATTGTTAAGTTTCATTTACTGTACCTCGTCCTCCCAATCCACTTCGCAGACCGCTACGGTCTCCGCCGGTCCGGTCATTGTGACCGTTCCGTTGTCATTATGACGGATCACCAGCTCTCCGCCGTCAAGTATTACCTTAACATCCGTATTGTCCTTAACATAGCCTTCGGAAACCGCGGCAGAAACGCTTGCACAGGCTCCCGTTCCGCATGCCAGCGTGATCCCGCTGCCGCGCTCCCATACGCGCATACGCAATGTATGATCGTCGATCACCTGTATGAATTCGGTATTTACTCCGCCGGGGAAGCGTTCGTTATGCTCCATGAGCGGCCCCCAAATATCTACCGGTGTTTTTTCCATATCTTCTACGAACACTACCGCATGGGGATTGCCGGTGGAAACGGGGGTGAAGGTTATGTCTGTTCGCAAGTCCTGATCGGATTTTTCATTTGTCACAAAATCCTCATCGGATTTTGTGAGCGTCACAGTCTCTCTTCGAGAGACAGTGACATGGCCCATATCAACTCTTGCACTCTTAACTTTACCGTCAACTACATTAAGTTTCAGGTTCTTTACTCCCGAAAGGGTGTCGATGTCAACCTCTGTCTTATGGGTGTAGCCGTTGTCATACACATATTTTCCGACACATCTTATGCCGTTTCCGCACATCTTTGCTTCGCTGCCGTCGGCATTGAATATGCGCATCATAAAATCCGCCCGCTCTGAGGGAAGTATAAGGATTATGCCGTCGGAACCGATGCCGAAATGTCTGTCCGCAAATTTGACCGATGCCTTTTCCACATTCGGTATCTCACCGTAATGGTAAAGATAATCGTTTCCGGCTCCCTGCATCTTTGTAAATTGAATCTTCATAATATGTACATTGCCGCAGGCATTGTGCGCACCGGTGACGTGCCTGCATCGGCACCGGTGAAAGCCTGAAGTTTTTTCATTCAGGCTTTGTCCTTTCTGTTACAGTTCACTCCTGAGTCCCGCTCCAAAGTAGATCTCATACCAAACGAGGAACGTATATACTGTCCATATCTTCCTGCTGTAGTCCTGTTTTCCGTTCTTATGGTCCTCAAGGAGTCTCAATATCTCCGGTACGTTAAAGAACTCCTTGGCCGCATCCGAAAGGAATGCTTCCCTGACCTTTGTATAGTATTTATCCTGTCTCAGCCATATGCGGATGGGAACAGGGAACCCCAGCTTTTTCTTTTCACGCTGTGCTTCCGTGAGGTGCCTTCCCGCAGCACGTCTAAACGCCACCTTAGTATTCTCGTCCGTTACGAGAGCGCTCACGGGCAATGTCCTTGAAAGTTTGAACACTTCCCTGTCAAGGAAGGGGACACGGGACTCAAGGGAATGAGCCATGCTCATCTTGTCACATTTAAGAAGTATGTCGCCCTGGAGCCAGAAGTTCATGTCGATATACTGCATCTTGTTTATATCGTTCATTTCCTTTGTCTTCTCGTAGTAAGGTGCCGTAAGCTCGGTTGTCTTCGGAGCTTCGGGATCCTCTTTGAGCAGTGCCTTTCGCTCTTTGTCCGAGAAAATGAACGCGTTACCTATGAAACGCTCTTCAACGGGCTTACTGCCTCTTATAAGGAATCCTCTTCCCTTCTTACCTTCGGGGAGCTTTTCCGCCATATGGGCAGCCGCTTTTCTGACAGAAGCCGGAAGCTTCTGATAGCGTTCAAGGGACAGAGGCTCGTGATAGATGTTATAGCCTCCGAAAAGCTCATCCGCGCCTTCACCGGAAAGCACTACCTTTACATACTTTGCGGCTTCACGATCCACGAAATAGAGTGCCGCCGCGGAAGGATCCGCCAGAGGCTCATCCATGTAATACTGGATCTTCGGAAACTCCTTCCAGTATTCTTCGGTCGTTATCCTTACGGAATGGTTTTTTACCCCAAACTGCTTTGAAGCCTCAACGGCATAAGGTATCTCATTGTATTTCTCATAATCGAAGCCCACCGTAAAGGTCTTTGCGCCGTGGAAAAGGGATGCCACATAGTTTGAATCCACGCCGCTTGAAAGAAGGGATCCGACTTCGACATCGCTCACCATATGATATTTAACAGACTCTTCAATGGTCTTATCTATGCGGTCCGCGATCTCATCGATGTCGCCTTTCTCTTCGGGTGAGAGCATCGGATCGAAGTATCTTGTGATGCTTACTCTTCCGTCCTCAAACTTAAGGAAATGTCCGGGCATGAGCTTATATATGCCTTTAAAGAATGTCTCGGGTAAAACGGAATACTGGAAGCTTAAGTATTCTTCAAGAGCTTCCGGGTTTACCTCCTTAATGATCCCGGGGAATTCAAGGATGCTCTTGATCTCCGAAGCATAGATGAGATGTCCGTCATGGATAGCATAGTAGAAAGGCTTTATGCCGAACATGTCCCTTGCGGCAAACAGGCGCTTTTCGGTCACGTCCCATATGACGAAGGCAAACATGCCGCGAAGCTTGTCAAGTATCTGCTCTCCGTACTCCTCAAAGCCGTGAAGGATGACTTCAGTGTCTGCACCTGTGGAGAACACATGGCCTTTCTTGATGAGGTCTTCCCTGAGTTCCCTGTAGTTATATATCTCGCCGTTAAAGCATATCTCCTTTGTCTTGTCCTCGTTTGCGATGGGCTGGTCTCCGCCCTTAAGATCTATGATGGAAAGCCTTCTGAAACCGAGTGAAACGTTATCATCTATATATTTACCTTCTGAATCGGGACCGCGGTGACGGATCTTATCCATCATCCTTTCAAGTGTCTCACCGTTATCGTTAAGATATCCCGTAAACCCGCATATTCCGCACATTTACATGTACCTCCGGATAAATTATAAAAATAAAAAAAGCAACGATGTTCTCAAAGGTATAAAAAACCTTTGCAAACGTCATTGCCTGCAACGAATTGGATTATATCCTTATGCCCGGCTGTTTGTCAATATTTTTCTGCCTTTATGGTTTTTGTTTATCTCAGCTTATAAACCTGATTATTTAAAAAAATCAAAAAATATTCAAAAAAAGTCTTGCATTATTTTCAAAAAACATTTATATTTCTACCCATCAAGATTGTATACAAAAATACAAACAATCTGTGGCATTAAAGCTTTAAATAGGCAAATTCAATCAGGAGGAACCAGAAAAATGGCGAAGAAAAAGAAATCAACTTATGTTGATGAGGTACTTGAATCAGTAAAGAAAAAGAATGCATCAGAGCCTGAATTTATCCAGGCCGTAACAGAGGTCTTAAACACCATCAGACCCGTTGTCGAGGCTAACGAAGAGGTTTACAGAAGAGAAGCCATCCTCGAGCGCATCGTTGAGCCCGATCGTCAGATCAAGTTCCGTGTTCCGTGGGTAGATGATAAGGGCCAGGTTCAGGTCAACACAGGTTACCGTATTCAGTTCAACAACGCCATCGGACCTTACAAGGGAGGTCTCAGACTTCATCCTTCGGTTTACACAGGTATCATCAAATTCCTCGGATTTGAGCAGATATTCAAAAATTCCCTTACCGGCCTTCCCATCGGCGGCGGCAAGGGCGGTTCCGACTTCGATCCCAAGGGCAAGTCAGACCGCGAAGTAATGGCTTTCTGCCAGAGCTTCATCACAGAGCTTTACAAGTACATCGGAGCTGACGAGGACGTTCCCGCAGGCGATATCGGAACAGGTGCCCGTGAGATCGGTTTCATGTACGGTCAGTATAAGCGCATCACCGGCCTCTATGAAGGCGTTCTCACCGGTAAGGGTCTCACCTACGGCGGTTCCCTTGCACGTAAGGAAGCTACCGGATACGGCCTTCTCTACATCACCAATGCACTTCTTAAGGATCACAAGGATACAATGAAGGGCAAGGTAGTTGCGGTTTCCGGCGCAGGAAACGTTGCCATCTATGCCATCCAGAAAGCGGAACAGCTTGGTGCCAAAGTTGTTACATGCTCCGATTCCACAGGCTGGATCTATGATCCCAAGGGAATCGACGTTGAGCTTTTACAGGAAGTTAAGGAAGTTAAGCGCGCACGCCTCACAGAGTATGCCGCAAAGAGAAAATCAGCAGTTTACCACGAAGGCCGCGGTGTATGGACCGTTAAGTGCGACATCGCTCTTCCCTGCGCAACCCAGAACGAGCTTCTCATCGCAGATGCAAAGACCCTCGTTAAGAACGGCTGCAAAGTCGTATGCGAAGGCGCTAACATGCCCACCACTCTCGATGCAACAGAGTTCCTTCAGAAGTCCGGCGTTCTCTTCATCCCCGGCAAGGCTTCAAACGCAGGCGGCGTAGCTACATCCGCACTCGAGATGAGCCAGAACTCCGAGCGTCTCTCCTGGACCTTCGAAGAGGTTGACGGAAAGCTCAAAGACATCATGGAGAACATCTACAAGAACATCTCCGCTGCCGCAAAGAAGTACGGCATGGAAGGCAACTACGTAGCAGGTGCAAACATCGCAGGCTTCGAGAAGGTTGCAACCGCAATGCTCGCTCAGGGCGTTTGCTGATAAACGATTATATCTTTTTGATTTTTCATTTTTCCTATCAAAAGCAGGAGCTGCCGTAACCGGCAGCTCCTGCTTTGTTTTTTATAAATCGTGTAGTGGATTTTTCTCTTGACAACCGTTTTGAACGGGAGTAATATTATGTGCAAGAAAGAAATGTGGTTTTTTACCGTACGGCATCTACCTAAGCGGGCTACTACGTTTCTTTTTTTATGTCTATTATGTCATACAAATACATCTTCTCGTCATTACTTTTTCTTATTACCATCCTTCCCCTAAAAGTATTACTGCCAATAATCCTCTTTTTATCATCTGTAAGTGGAATTGAGAAGTGCACCTCTCCGTAATACCATCCGTTCGAAGCGTCTACTGAATGTTTGTTCTTTAGGTTAGGGAGGAATGTTAGATTTGAAACTGTCTTTATCAATTCCGGAATAGCCTGCGTTGCATTTGCCTTTGCCTTACCAATAGTACCGAAAGATTTTTCTTTGTATTTACTGTGAGTGTACTCATCTGGAAAATCAGTTCCGATGCAAACGATATCACAAGTCTCTTCAACTACATACTGATTCCCGACATACCGTTTAA
>JAEEGL010867211.1_pt1 | contig 13863 bp, 15 predicted proteins | sample 9134231 | NCBI WGS metagenome assembly JAEEGL01 (sample SAMN16246548, study PRJNA631951) | gut metagenome | biome: gut microbiome; feature: rumen; material: fiber-attached | host: Bos | place: Iran: Karaj | collected 2018-10
CAGATCAACGGCCGCGACAGGCTTTCCATTCCGAAAAAAGCCAAATTCGATGGAGAATACGCTGCAAATATCACTTTCATGTTTGACCTTCGCTGCATTTTCGGAACTTTCAGCTATGTCCTGCACCAGCGCGGCATCGTGGAAGGCACGCAGGATAACAACGGCAAAGGGAATAATCAATGAATATACTGATCACTGGTGAAAACAGTTTTATAGGCACCTCATTCACGCGCTTTGCTGCGGAAATGCCTCAGCATACCCTGAAAACGGTATCTTTGCGTGACAATGCACTGCCTGACATTGATTTTACTAATATAGATACTGTATTTCACGTGGCAGGAATCGCACATGTTGATTATGGCCGTCCGACCGATGAACAAAAAAAGCTATACAGGAAAGTAAACACTGAACTGCCTATTGAGACGGCAAAGCGAGCCAAGAACGCCGGTGTCAGGCAGTTTATCTTCATGAGTTCATCAATCGTTTATAATAAATACAGAAATAAAAAAGACCGTATCGGTCCGAATACCATTCCGTCTCCCAACAGTGTATACGGTTTCAGCAAGCTGAATGCGGAGAAAGGACTTCTGGCCTTATCTGATGATACATTTCGAGTCTGTATCATCCGTTCCCCGCTCGTTTACGGACCCGGCTGCAAGGGAAACTATCCTACCCTGTCAAAAGCAGCCCACTGCCTTCCATTTTTCCCGAAAATAGACAACGAGCGCTCTATTCTCTTTATCGATCACCTGTCCCGATTTGTCCTTTATCTTATGGAAAACCTCGAAGCAGGTATATTCTGGCCGCAGAATTCCGAATATGTTTCGACAGATATGCTCGTTCGAACCATAGCAAAAGTGAATAACCGCAGGATCCTGATAATACCCGGTTTCAATTGGATGTTCCGGCTTCTTTCACGCTGGAGTCATACCATCAGGACCGCGATCAACAGCTGCGCGTACGAGCAGTCAATGAGCCAGTGTAAAATGGATTACCGTCCACTCACGCTCGAGCAGACTATATCCATCACAGAAGGCAGAAAATAGAGCTTCATCCCGTTATAAACGTACCATAGTACACTAAAATGCGACTTAATCCAAATCTGGATAAGCCGCATTTTTCGTATAATAGTTATTGTTTTGTCAAAGCGCAGAGGTTTTCAATCGTATATCGCTTGAGCTGCACCATATCAAGCCCAAGGTATTCGGAAACATCATCAAGTACTCTGTGAATACGCTTATCAGCACGTTCAGTCATACTTTCAAGTGGCTCGATCTCCTGATCATCGCGCTGGCACACCACGACACGGATATGCCTGGGTGTCATTACAGCAACGATATAATACAGATCTTCATAGTACCGTCCGAAGAAGTTGCTGCGCAGCGCATTCTCCAAGCGTTCAGTCCCATAATGCCAGCGCATCGACATATAGACTTCGCCCTGCGGCATATCATATTCATAAACGATGCACGGCCGGTCAACGGAAAGATGTGAACGCAGCATCTGCAGGCGGCCGAGCAGGACCTTTTCATCGTCCAACTCCCCGCACAGCAAAGAATGCATGAGTTCATCACGAAGCATTGCCATCACGACAGACTCATCGAAAACCTCATCGGAAGTATCCGCATACAGTCTGTCAAGCACGCGGCGCATATCATCAAGAATATGGCGCTGCGCCTGCATACTGCGGCGGATCTCAAAAACAGGCAGGTTTGGGCGAACAGTCGTCAGATACTTATTCAGATGAGCAGCTTCATACTTTGAGAGCAAATAAGCAACACAATCAATTCTTCCGTTTTCGATTGCCTGGATGGCACTGTTTGCGTCGTTTACGATAACCGGGGGTTTAAAATACAGCTGATCCCACTGGACGCTGCTGTTCAGCTTATCCAGTACGGCCGGTTCATTTGTCGCTAACAAGATCCGATACATTTCATATCCTCCGTGCAGTTTCCCTGCAGATGGTATTTTAGCACGATAGAAATTAACGTGCAAGTTTTTTTGTTGTCCATACTATCTAAGAAAATTCTCCGAATTTTGCAGGATTTTATTAAAATATGCAGAAGTATATTTGATAAACTCTTACGGAGGTTTGTTTATGCCGTCTAAAGAATCAAAAGGCCGTACACGGCTGCTTGATCTTCAGGTGCGTCCCCTTGTCCTGTTCTGCATTCTTTTTGTCCTGATCGCGGTCGGCTGGATGTATATCAGGAGTATCAATCAGGATACTGAAGTGCTCCGTGCCCAGGTCATTCAATTACGAAACGAGCGTGATCTTCTCTCAAAACAGCAGAATAGACTCAGAAATGAAGTCGCGATCCTGGATACGGATGACTATATCATTGCGAAAGCGCGGCAGCTTTACGGGTATATGATGCCCAATGAACTCCTGTTCGTAATTAAAAACCCGGAAGCACTTTACGGAGATGACGCAGAAAAGATCGAGATGTATGTACTAGAGAGCCTTGATTAACGAATTGTTCATAAATATCGCTTGATATCCGAAACCAAATTATGTATAATCATATGGCAAATCACATGATTGGAGTGCTATGACCTTGAGTAAGAAAGTTTTGTTTTCCCTGATTCTCGTTGCTGTGATGCTTCTCTCCGGCTGCTCCCTTGAACTGAAGGATTCCGCCGTTGATGCCAATCAGACCATTATTGAAGTAAACGGCGTACATGTTGCAAAGAGCACTTTCCTCAACACTTATAACTACAACCTCTATTCCGAGCAGTACTATGCTCAGATGATGGCTCAGTTTGGAATGTCCGACGGCTCTGTCGACGAGAATAAAGTTCTCGAAACAACTGTCAACAATATTATCAACGGTCTTGTGCTTCAGCAGAAAGCTGAAGAGCTCGGATTTGACAAGTTCACTGATGAAGAGACTGCCGAGCTGACTGCAGAGGCTCAGGAAGCGTATGAATCCCAGCTCGAGACCATCAAGAGTACCTATTTCTCTGATTCCGAGCTTGAAGGCGATGCTCTGGATGCTGCTGTGAAAGAATATGCTGAGAATAACGGTTACACTCTGGACTACTATATTTCTTCTGAAAAGAGCTCCCATACCAGCGAACGTGTCCGTGCTTCCGTAACCGATTCCATTTCCATCACCGATGATGATATCTCCGCCGCCCTGGCCCAGAAGATCGCCGATGAAAAGGCCAGCTATGAGAGCAACCTTGGTACCTGGGGCAGGAATGCGAATGCCGGCACCACCACATATTACACGCCTGCCGGATACCGTACCGTGAAGTACATTGAGATTCAGAAGCCTGCCGCTGGTGAAAACGGTGAAGTGGACACCACCGAAGCCCTGGCACAAGCCGCCGCTCTGACCGAGCGCATTGGCGCCGGTGAAGCGATCGATGCCCTTGGTGCAGACGTTAAGGAAAAGTTCGTCTGCAGCGCCAGCACCGATGTTGATTCCGCTGTTGTTGCCGCCGTTACCGGGCTTACCGAAAAGGGAGCCTGCACTGACGTTCTCGAGACTGAAAAGAGTTATTTCATTGCCCAGTATGTCGATGATGTTGCCGAGCATGAAGCCACCTTGGAAGAAGCCCGTGACCTGCTTTATAACGAGGTCCTGACCGCCGCTCAGGATAATGCATATCAGGCTGCTTTCTCTGAATGGGTTAATGCTTCCGACGTCAAGATCAATCTGGACCGTCTCAACTGATCATTCAATTGTTACACTCCGGGCACGATAACGTGCCCGGCTTTTTATTGCGTTTTCATTCAGGGTAATCTATAATAGGGTTCGGAAAGGAGGATGTTCTGATGCGCAGTCTTCGCAGATTTGTATGGTTCATTGCGTCGCGTCTGCTGATTGTCCTGCTCGTGCTGGGCATTCTCACTATCACGCTGTATTACGCAATGAACGCTACCGGGATCTACGTAATCATCAAGGATGGCATGGCTAAACGCGCCCAGGTCATCATGATGAATGAACCCACATCCTCCCTTGACAGCTACTTCTCCCAGAACTGGATTGCCCGTGATGATGGTGTTCAGGACGCAGTAAACGGAAACGGCCCTTACCGAAACTGCAGCATTACAGGTTTTGACCACCGTATTTCCCTTTCCCGTGTCTGGAGCTGGCCCTGGGAAAATTACGCTACCGCGACCGTGACAGAGAGTATTCCAGGTATCGACGGCCGGTCGGCTTCAGGAACAGTACCCGGATGGCCTACATCGAAATATACGATCACGCTTTCAAAGGAAAGCGGGACATGGAAGATCCGAAATATCACGCTGCTGGAACGGGTATCAAATGATCAGTAATAAATTGCTTCTTTCCCTGGCACCTATGGCCGGGATCAGTGACTGGCCGATGCGTACGCTTTGTACTGAACAAGGCTGCAATCATACAACGACCGAGATGGTCAGCGCCATAGGCCTGCTTACTGCGCCGAAAGATCTTAATGTATATAAATTCCTTCTGCATGTCGGTTCTGATGAGCCGGCACCTTTTGTGCAGATTTTCGGCCGCGATCCCGCCATTCTTGCGGATGCAGCATCCTACCTGACTTCCCTGAACCGTTTTTCGGGAATAGATATCAATATGGGTTGTCCCGCTCCGAAAGTAACTTCAGGCGGCAACGGCAGCGCGCTGATGCGCGACCTCCCGCAATGTGAACGTATTATTAAAGCTGTACGCAGCGCTACGTCCCTTCCCCTGAGCATTAAGATGCGCCTGGGATGGGATGATTCTTCGCGCTGTGCTGTCGAGCTTTCTCAGATTGCCGAGGACAGCGGTGCAAACCTTCTGACTGTGCACGGCAGAACGCGTGTACAGCAGTATTCAGGCCATGCCGACTGGGAATATGTATCCAAAGTCAAGCAGGCCGTAAAAATTCCGGTACTTATAAACGGCGATATCACGGATGCGGAATCCGCGCGTGAAGCGCTGAATATCAGTGGCTGCGATGGAATCGCAATCGGTCGCGGAGCGCTTGGGAACCCGTTTGTTTTCAAAGAAATATTATCGAGTCTTAACGGTCTCCCCTATGAACCTCCGTGTCTAGAGAATATCATTGAGACAGCACTGCGTCACAGCAGGACGATGATCGAATGGAAGGGTGAACACAGTGCGGTTCTCGAGATGCGCAAGCATCTATGCTGGTATATCCGCGGTCAGCGCGGCGCAGCGGCTTTCCGTACCCGAATCACGCATGCCGCTTCCTATGACCAGATCCATGCCCTTCTTATGGAGTTTCTCGAAAACAATAGCAGGCCAACAGAAATCCCGCAATAAATATACATGATTTTTTCTCTTACTCATTGACATTATCCCCCTTTCATGATATTCTTTATCCGAATTCCGATTAATTAACTCGGATATCAGAAAGGAGCTTTGCCTTGAAACTTTCTACCCGCGGTAAATATGGCCTGTATGCGATGACATACCTGGCACAGAAAGCGGAAGAAGGCCCGCAGCCGCTGCGTGCGATCGCGCAGGTCGGCAAGCTTCCAGATCAATATCTGGAGCAGCTTCTGGGCTCGCTTCGCAAAGCCGGACTGGTGGCAACGGTACGCGGCGCACAGGGCGGATATCAGCTTGCGCTTGACCCGTCACAGATCACAGTCGCTAACGTTCTGGATGCAACGGAGGGCCCATTAAACCTTTCTGACTGCACTTCCGACGGTGATCCGTGCTGCCCGTTCAGTGAAAACTGCTGTACAAGGCCGCTTCTGGAATATCTGACTAATAGCATCAACAATCTACTGCATAGTATTACACTGCAGGATATGATCACAGCGAAGGAGATGAATGGATTTGGACAGGATTTACATGGATAACGCTGCTACTACAGCAGTAAGTCCGGTTGTTCTGGAAAAAATGCTTCCGTATTTTACGGAGCTTTATGGTAATGCAAGCAGCATACATGGCACAGGCCGTGACGCACGCAAGGCTCTTGAGGATGCCCGCCGCCGTGTCGCCGCCGTGCTGAACTGCAAGCCGAATGAACTGTACTTTACATCTGGTGGCAGTGAAAGTGATAACTGGGCGATTAAAGGCATTGCTTTTGCGAACCGCAAGCGCGGCAATCACATCATCACTTCTTCTATTGAGCATCATGCTGTACTGCATACGTGCCAGTGGCTGGAAAAGCAGGGCTTTTCTGTTACCTACCTGCCCGTCGATGAATTCGGCTGTGTATCAGCAAAAGACGTAGAAGCAGCCATCACCGATCAGACGATTCTGATCTCCATTATGGCAGCTAACAATGAGATCGGAACGCTTCAGCCGATCAAAGAGATCGGCAGGATTGCGAAGCAGCATAAGGTTTATTTCCACACGGATGCCGTACAGGCAGTCGGCGCGATCCCGATCGATGTCCAGGAGATTGGCTGTGACATGCTTTCCCTCTCCGCGCACAAGTTCCATGGCCCCAAGGGTGTTGGTGCATTGTATATCCGTCAGGGCACGCGCATTGACCAGTTCATGCATGGCGGTGCCCAGGAGCGCGGCAAACGTGCCACGACTGAAAATATTCCTGGAATTATCGGTCTGGCTACTGCAATCGAGCTGGCAACTGAAAACCTGGAGGAAAAATCCGCGCGTATCTGTTCCATGCGAGACCAGCTTATTGATAATCTGACCAAGCTCCCTTATGTCCGTCTGAACGGTCACCGTACGGAGCGTCTCCCCAACAACGTCAACATTTCTGTACGATTTGTGGAAGGCGAAGCGCTGCTCCTGCGTCTTGACCTGGCAGGAATTGCCGCTTCCAGCGGTTCTGCCTGCACCAGCGGTTCCCTCGATCCTTCCCACGTACTGCTTGCTATCGGCCTGCCCCACGAAATCGCGCATGGCAGCCTGCGTCTTTCACTCTCTGACACCACCAAGCAGGAAGATATCGATTATGTTCTTTCCGTATTGCCGGGCATTATCGACGATCTCCGTGCCATGTCCCCGCTTTATCACGATTTTATGGAGGCGAACAAGTAATGTATTCCGAAAAGGTAATGGATCACTTCAGTAATCCGCGCAACGTTGGTGAGATCCCCGATGCAGACGGCGTCGGAACAGTCGGTAACGCCAAGTGCGGTGATATCATGCGCATGTATCTCAAAGTTGATGAAAACGGTGTTATTACCGATGTGAAGTTCAAGACATTTGGCTGCGGCGCCGCAATTGCGACCAGTTCCATGGCCACAGAAATGGTCAAGGGCAAAACGCTCAAGGAAGCGCTGAAACTGACTAACGCCGCTGTTGCAGAAGCTCTGGACGGTCTGCCGCCCGTTAAGATGCATTGCTCCCTGCTGGCTGAAGAAGCCGTAAAAGCTGCAGTTGAAGACTATATGAAAAAGCATCCCGAGGCTGTCATCGACTGACAGACCCCGATCAGGAGGACTTCATGCCCGATATCCATGGCTCTCTTGAAGGCATACGAAACAGTCTGATCAATGAACTGAAAACACTATATGATTATCCTATCGGGAGCGATGAATACCTGCCCGTTGGTCTTGCTGACCTTCTGGGCAGGTATTCTGCTGCCCTGAACAGGGAAATCTCCTTATATATCACGCGTGACGGTGAGATCATAGACATTACTGTAGGCGATACTTCGAGCGTTCCCCTTTCGAGTTTCAGGCTATCACGCAGCGAGCGCAGGCTGTCCAAAGTACGCTGCATTCATACGCATCCGCGCGGAACAGCTGAGCTCAGCGATGTTGATATCACAGCGCTGCGTTCTCTGCTGCTAGACAGTATGTGCGCGCTCGGCGTTGACAACGAAGGAAGGATAACGGGTGTTCAAGCTTCCTTCCTTCAGGAGCGCGTTGACGGTGTTCCGCGTCCCCTTATCACTCCCATCTTTTCATTGAAGCGTATTCCCCAGCAGGACTGGATGGATGAGATCCTGCTCTCCGAACAGCTAGTACAGACCGGTGATGACGTCCCTCAGGACAGCAAGCAGGAGCGTGCGCTTCTGGTCGGCATCGATTCAGAAGCCTCTCTCGATGAGCTGGCAGCCCTGGCAGAAAGCGCAGGTGCAGTCGTTGTCGGGCGTTCTCTTCAGCGTAAAAGCAAGCCTGATACATTCTCCTTTGTCGGGAGCGGCAAAGCAGAAGAACTTGCGCTTGACGCACAGGCACTCGAGGCTGATGTCGTCATCATGGATGACGACCTGACCGGTGCACAGCTCAGGAATCTTGAGGATATCATTCACGTCAAAACAATAGATCGAACAGCGCTGATCCTCGACATCTTCGCTCAGCGTGCCCGCACTTCTGAAGGCCGGCTGCAGGTCGAGCTTGCGCAGCTCCGTTATCAGTCCACAAGGCTGATCGGGCAGGGTCTGTCACTTTCGCGTCTTGCTGGCGGTATTGGCACACGCGGTCCCGGTGAAAGCAAGCTGGAGATTGACCGTCGCAGGATCCGTGAAAAGATCACCCGGTTGCGTCATGAACTGAACGAGCTTGAGGCCCAGCGCGCGATCCGCAGGCGTGCAAGGGAACGCAACGCTGTTCCCATCGTCGCACTCGTCGGTTATACCAATGTCGGCAAATCCACGCTGCTGAATCGTCTTTCAGGTTCTGACGTCTATGTCGAGAACCGTCTCTTCGCGACACTTGATGCCACATCACGTCTTATCTCGCTTCCAGACGGCGGAGAGTTTCTGCTTGTCGATACGGTCGGATTCATTCGTAAGCTGCCTACAGAACTGATCGAGGCATTTCATTCCACACTGGAAGAAGCGGCACTGGCTGATGTTCTCCTGCTTGTAAACGATGCTACTGCACCCGACTTGCTTGCTCAGCGCGAAGTAGTCTGCAATGTCCTGGATCAGCTCGGTGCAACAAAGCAACCGCGTATTGACATACTGAACAAATGTGATGATTCAGTTCCTGAAGAATATCCGCAGATCCCGCGCGCAGTACGTGTTTCTGCGAAGACCGGGGAAGGCATGGATGATCTGCTTACGGCGATCGCAGCCGAACTGCGTAACCGCGAGCAGAAAGTCACACTGCTTGTACCTTTTAATCAATACAGTGTTATTGGTGAACTGCGCTCATCAGGGCGTATCGTATCTGAAGAACACAATGAAAGCGGCACCTTGATCACCATCATGCTCGAACCTGCTGCTTACGGGCGTCTTTCCAGCAGATATCCCCAGCTGTTTACAACTGGAGGTAGGGACGCATGATCCGGTTTATTGCGCTTCTGACTGCACTCTTCAGCGTGTTTTCCATCAATACGGCCAATATCGCTGATCAAATGTCTCCGGATGGCTATCTGATGCTGGTCAACCGTCAGTACAGGCTTCCTGCCGTATATGAACCTGCTGACCTTGTCAAGCCCAAGGTCCTGCACACTTCCAGCCAGATACTGATGCGCAAGGATGCTGCTGTTGCTCTCGAGCTTCTGTTCGCAGCGGCGAAAGAAGAAGCAGGATTAAAGCTCTATGCGCACTCTGGATACCGCAGCTACAGCACACAGCAGGCTATTTACCAGAGAAAAATCAATGAAGTAAAGAACATCGAGAAAGCGCGATTGCTTGTCGCTGACCCGGGTGCCAGCGAACACCAGCTTGGCCTGGCGATGGACGTCAAGGCGAGTCCCAATGGCAAGCTGAATGCCGCGTTTGGAAAAACAAAAGAAGGCATTTGGCTCGCTGAGAACGCACACCGTTTCGGATTCATCATCCGCTACAAGGAAGAATGGACAGAGATCACAGGCTACGCTTATGAGCCATGGCACATCCGTTATGTGGGACCGGAACATGCCGCGATCATCCATGAGCTGGATATCCCGTTTGAAGAATACATAGAATCCCTTCGCCTGATGTATTTAGGCGAAAATACGGAGGAAAGCACGAAATGAGAAAGGCTGCTGCCGTATTATTCCTTATCCTGACCTTTATCATGCCTTGCTCAGTGCTGGCTGTAAGTACTGATATTCCGGACTGGGATTATCCTGTTCCGGCGGTTATCCTTTATGATCCGAGCGATTATCTTGTGCTTGCGAACCGCCAGCACCTGCTCGACAGCAGTTATTCCCCAACAGACCTTGTCAAAGTGACTGCAAAGCATGTCAACGGCGACTTTGAACTGCGCCGTGCCTGTCATGAAGCCCTTTCCGCAATGTTCAATGCTGCAAAAGAAGCAGGCTACACGCTTTATGTTAAAAGCGCGTACCGCAGTTATGGCACGCAGAGCACGATGTATGAGAACCGTCTTGACAAAAACAAAGGCCGTGATGACGGCTGGGTCAGCTATCCCGGTGCAAGCGACCACCAGACAGGTCTCGGCGTTGATGTGCTCAATTATGCATGGACGCAGAAGGACGGCATGAACGCCGAGTTTGCTAAGACTGCAGAAGCCAAGTGGATGGCCGAGCACTGCCATGAATACGGGTTCGTAATCCGCTATCAGTCGGACAAGCAGGCGATCACAGGTATCAATTTTGAGCCCTGGCATCTCCGTTATGTTGGCACAGAATGCGCTGCTTATATGAAAGAAAACAATCTCTCGCTTGAAGAGTTCACAGAGGAATGGCAGGCCTATGTCGCATCATACAATGCCAATGGCGGCGATTTTGAGGCGTATTGCAAGTCAGTCCTCTCTCTGCCAGATCCCATGGGTTTGGACATCTATGACAATTCGGGAGATGAAGAAATGTCTTTCTTCTTTCCGGGAGCAAACTGAGAATGCCTTCCCTGCGTGAAAAACTGAAAGCAATCAAGCCTTCGGCAGCGCCCTCTGCAACGCGTCCTGTGCCGCAGGATTGTTTTGTACGTGAGACACGCTTCCCGTTCGACATGTACGCCGCTTTGCCGGACGGGCTGCTTTCTTTCATGCAGGGCGATGAGGAGATCCCGGAACACATTTCTTCAGAACATATCCTGTTTCTGGATACTGAGACCACCGGTCTTTCACGCGGCGCAGGTACTGTTGCGTTCCTGGTCGGTGTCGGAGTGATCCGTGATAAGGAGCTCATCGTCAGACAGTACCTGATGCGCGATTACGACGAGGAATGCTTTGTTTTGAAGCATGTACAGCGTGATCTCGAGGACTGCGATGTCCTCGTCACCTATAACGGCCGTGCATTTGATATGCCGCTGCTTGCCTCCAGGTTCATCATGCAGCGCATGCATGTGGATACAGATGTCCCACATGCTGATCTTCTGCATACCGCGAGACGAGTCTGGAAACTCCGTCTCAAGAACTGCTCGCTCTCATATCTAGAGGAGCTGATCTTCCATGATCCCCGTGAAGACGATATCCCCGGTGCTGAGATCCCGGGCCGGTACTTCGACTACCTGAAGCATCATGATTTCTCACTTCTGGAAGACATCCTGCACCATAATGCACTGGATATCTTCAGTCTCGCGCGGCTTCTCTATACCCTTTCCGACCTGCATCAGGATCCGATGCATGCCGAGCATCTCCAGGATATTTTCAGTCTGGGCCGCATCTTTGACAAGCGCGGACGTTCCGAAACCGCCCGTACCTGCTACAGGGCAGCGGATGCCGGTAGCATGAGCGCTATGAGCCGTTTGTTTCTCGCGGCAAACCTGCGACGTGCCCGCCAGCCTGAAGAAGCCGCTAAGATCTACAGGAAGATGATTGCATCCGGTCAGGGCGGTGCGCAGCCCTACATCGCACTGTGCAAGATTCTGGAACATCAGATGAACGATATTCCTTCCGCTCTCGACACAGCAAAGCGCGGTCTGATCATGCTTTCGGATGTCCCCGCCTCTGATCCTGCTATCCAAACAGCTTTTGACGATCTTACCAAACGCTATGCGCGCCTGATGCGCAAATCCAGGCCCCACGATTGACAAAAAGCCCTGTGCAATGTATTCTTTTTTCTGTAAAGGAGACGAGTAAACATGTTTGAAGGAATCAAGATCCGCGGCGCATTGCTGAAGCATCAGAAAGGCGATACTACTTCCGCTACTGCGGTATATAACGAGCTTTATTCTCAGAATTATATCCGCTGTTCATACATCCTGCCCTGGTCAGTCCTGCTGCTCCGCACGGGTGGTGAAGAAAACTGGAAAAAGGTCAAGGAGATGCTTGCCAAGGCCCAGAAAGCACCCGATATCAACGATCAGAACCGCGCCGAGCTCATACTGAACTTCGCCATCGCCGAATATAAGCTCGGCAACCTGGACAAGGCTGTAGAGCTTCTCGAACGCATCCATCAGAAATCCCCCAGCGGCGACACATACGGTGCGCTCGGCTGTCTGTATATTGAGCAGGGCAACCTCGAAAAAGCAATGGAGATCAATAACGCCGCGCTTGAGTATGACGATGAAGACCCCATCGCTCTTGATAATATGGGTCAGACATATTACCGTCTGTTGAATGATGAAGAGGCAGCACTCCCCTATTTCAAGAAAGCTCATGAGATCAAGCCCTCCCAGATCGATACGCTCTGGTTCCTCTCCAGATACGATGTCAAGGAAGGCAAGATCAGCGACGCCATTGAAAAACTTGAGACTGCTCTTGGCGGACGCTTTTCTCCTCTGAACACAGTTACAAAGGCAAAGATTGAAGAAGAGCTTGCTTCTCTCAAAAAACAAGTCTGATATTCTAATAATAATTTCTCCGGAGGTTACTTCCGTTGCTTGAATGGATGCGCAGCGATCCCATCGCATTTTTCCGTTTCATGGCCTACAGGGCACCGGCAGTGCTGATTGCACTGACGCTTCATGAACTTTCGCATGGATATATTGCCTGGCGCTGCGGTGACCCGACAGCTAAAAATGCCGGCCGCCTGAGCCTCAACCCGTTCAAGCACCTTAGTCTAATCGGTACCCTGATGATGTTTACGGTGGGTATGGGCTGGGCAAAACCTGTCCCTGTCAACCCGAACTACTTCAAGAACGGAAGGCGCGATGACCTGCTTGTATCCATCGCAGGCGTTACAATGAATTTCTTCCTGTTCCTGCTCGCGACCTTCCTCATGATCTTCGTTAACGAGTATGTATGGCAGGAAAAGCTCTTTAACCTGTCTGAATTTACATCCAGATACGGCCTGATGTGCTTTGAAGGCGAAAACTTCTGGCAGATTCTATCAAGCAATGAACATCTGATCACAGAGATCAGGGGCAGTAACTATTACGGCATCGAAGTAGCCAAATGGCTGAATACGGGCTGGCTGATCCATGTACAGCGTTTCCTGTATCAGTTTGCGCTGTGCAATCTCGGTATGTGCATATTCAACCTGATTCCATTCCCGCCGCTGGACGGGTTCCATGTCGTCAACGACATCCTGCTTCGCGGCAAACTGCAGCTGAATGCCCAGGCTTTCCGCATTGCCATGATCGCCCTCCTCATTCTTATGAACACGACGGATATAGTATCCAACATCATCGGTAAAGTACAGTATTTTATCCAAGGCAACATACTTAACAGCCTTTTGGTCCTGTTCCGATTACAGTAGGTGAATTATGGAAATAACCTATCATCTCAGCCAGTTTGACGGCCCGCTCGATATGCTGCTGTACATGCTGGACAAAGCCAAGATTGATATCCGGGACATTTTTATTTCCGAGATCACCGACCAGTACATAGCAGCAGTGGAAAACGCTCCGGAGATCGACATGGACGACGCGAGTTCTTTCATCGCAGTTGCTGCTCGTCTGCTTGAGATCAAGAGCCACAAACTACTCCCTCGGCAGGAGGAAGAATCTGAAGAAGATCCTGAGCTTGCATTCATCCGCCAGCTCGAAGAATACGCCGCTTTCAAGCAGATCGCTCAGGACATGCAGTCGTTTGAGAAGGCTGCTTCCCTCGTATATAATAAGCTTCCCGAAGAATATCCCCTGCCTCCTCCGACATTTGAGATCACCGGCCTGACGCTGGAAGGCCTGATCGAAGCATTCGCGCGTGTAACAGCA
>JAEEGL011312561.1_pt1 | contig 13863 bp, 6 predicted proteins | sample 9134231 | NCBI WGS metagenome assembly JAEEGL01 (sample SAMN16246548, study PRJNA631951) | gut metagenome | biome: gut microbiome; feature: rumen; material: fiber-attached | host: Bos | place: Iran: Karaj | collected 2018-10
CCCAATCCCCAATCCCCAATCCCCAATCCCCAATCCCCCATCCCCATATTAAAAATCCAATTAATTATTTATTATATATTCTAATACTAATAAAACAATAAATATTTTTTAAAAATTATCCTTTTATAAAAAAAAATTAAATATAATTCAATTTTTAACATTTTTTATAAAAAAATTTGATATATAATAATAATCAATATTAGATTTAAATTATGAACAATTAAAATAAAATAAAATATTTGTAATTTAACAAAGAGAATGAAATATCAAATAAAATAAATTATAATTATATGATAACACAAATAAAGAATTGTTTATAATAAAAGTATTTAATATTATATAATATAAAAAAATTAAATATAAAAAAAAGAAAAATTATTACAGAATTAAAAAAATATTATTCAAGGCATATCATCTAATTCAATTTCTTTTCCATTTTCCAAATCTTCAACAGCTTGAGTATAAAAATTATATAATTTATTTTCATCTTCCTGAACTTGTTTATCAAAAATATCTTTATCATTTTCATAAGTAGAATTTAATCTTTCAATAATATCTTTTTTTTCATTTAATTGATTAATTAATTGACTATATTGATTTTTTAATAATGCAAGTTGTCCACTTAATTCATCAACTTTATCAATTATAATTTTATTTTCTAAAACTAATTTTTGATTTAATTCTCTCATTGGTTTTAATTTATATTCAAAATGATCTATAATATCATATTTTTGTTTTTCTAATTCACTTTCTTTTCTTATTAAATCATTTATTTTACCTTTTATTATTATTATATCATTAATAGATTTTGATATCTTTTCATTATCAAATTTTGAAATTTGATTATTTATTAATTTTTTTTGATTTGGACTTTTTGATCTTTGTTTATTTTTATTATTTTCTATTTTTGATTTTGATTTAAATGTTGTATTAAAATTTTGAGAATTATTTAAATTTTGTGTATTATTATATGTTTTTGAATATTTATTCATTGTTCCACTTACTGTTGATTCTGGATATGAATCTTTATTATGATTATATGTTGTATTATTTGAATTTTTATTTTTTGAATTTGATTTTTTGTTTTGATTATTAGTATTATGGAAAAGAGAATTTAAATTTAAGTCATTATTACTATTTTGAATTTCAGATTTATTTTTTTTATTATTATTTTTAAATAGTATCCTTTGATTTTTTGGTATTTTGTAATAAGATATTAAATGTAATTCTTCACCTTCTGTTCCATTTTCATAGAAATTATGAGTGAATATTTTTAATTTGCATTCTCCTTTTTTCATTAAGTTATTATTTTATTTTTTCAATTACTAAAATAACTTATTTATTTAATTATAAATTTTGTTTTATTTTAAAATGAATTGGTTATTGTATTTATTAATACCATTTATTTTATCAAAAAATGATTATTATTTAACAAATTGGAAATATTTAGATAAATATAGAACTAAATTTGAAGGAATATTAGAATATAAAAATAATAAAGTATTCAATGCAGAAGAATATAATATAAATTTTCAAAATAAATCTTCATTATTCCCAATTAAAAAATTAAGAATAAATATAGATTTAGAATGTAATGAAATAATCCATTTAACAATAACAGACAATGAAAAAGAAAGATGGAATCCATCAAATTACACAATATCCCCAAATTATAAAAAAAAAATAAAAAAATGTCAAAATATAATCCCATTAAAATCAAATGGAATAATAATAAACGAAAATCAAAATGAACCATTTTCATTTAAAATAATAAAAAATAAAGAAACAATACTAACAACAGAAAAAGGAAATTTATTATTCTCAGAATATTTCTTAACATTAGGAATATATTTAACATCAAATGACATATATGGATTTGGTGAAAGATATCATAATTTCAAATTAGGAGATGGAATATTTACAACATGGCCAAATGATACTGGAGGAATATATGAAGATTTAGGTACAGGAGGTTATAATTTAATGAGTCATCAACCATTAGGTTTCCATAAAACTTCCAAAGGGAAATTTTTAGGTATTTTATTTAATAATATTAATGCTCAAGATTTATATATTAATTCTAAAAAAATTCATAATTTAACTTATTTTGAACATAGAACAATTGGTGGTATTATTGAATATTATTTTTCTTATGGAAATACCCCTGATGAAGTTATATTAAAATTACATGAAATTATAGGAAGACCTATAATTCCTCCTTTTTGGAGTTTTGGATATCATCAATGTAGATGGGGTTATTTTCATGAAGAAGACTTTAAAACTGTATATAGAAAATTAAAAGAATATCAAATCCCATTTGATACTCTTTGGATGGATTTAGATTTAATGAAAAATAATAGAATTTTCTCATATGATGATAAAAGATTTCCAAACTTTCCTAAAATTTTAGAAGAAATGCATAAAGAAAAATATCATTTTATACCTTTAATTGATATAGGATTCCCAATTAATAATTCAGATCCATATTATAAATTAGGTCATGAAAAAAATGCATTTATAATGTCAAATTATACTAAAAATGAATTAATAAGTTTAGTATGGCCTGGTAAAGCAGTTTTTCCTGATTTTTTCATAAAAGAATCAATAGATGTATGGGATTATGCAATGTCATCATATTACAAAGATATAAAATATGATGGAATATGGATAGATATGAATGAACCAGCAATGTTAAGATCATTTTCTAATATGAGAGGTGAATTTTTAAGATTACAAGACTCAAATGAATATCCATCTGGTTTTTTTGACCCTAAATTAAACGAATATGAATATATTCCATATATTCCCGGATATAATCCACCATTTAGATGTGATATTAGATCACATTCAATTAGTGAAAATGCATATAGTCATTTAATTAATAAAAATCCATTTTTATATACTTATAATATGAAACCACTTTTAGGTTTATTACAAGGAAAATATACACATGATGGATTAATAAAAGTTAAAAAAAGACCTTTTATTATATCAAGAGAAACTACTATAGGAAGTAATCAATATAATTTCCATTGGTTAGGTGATAATCATTCAAATTATAAAGATATGAGACAATCTTTAAATGGTATTTTTAATTTTCAAATTTTTGGTATTCCTATGACTGGAGATGATATTTGTGGTTTTTTTTATGATGCAAATGATTATTTATGTTCGAGATGGTTTTCTTTAGGTTCATTGTATCCTTTTAGTAGAAATCATAAAATTTTAGAAGCAGTTCAACAAGAACCTTATGCTTTTTATGAGAGAAATCATAAAGAAAATACTTTAAATATGGCGAAATATTCACTTAGAATTAGATATTCTTTATTAAGATTTTTTTATTCTGAAATGTTTAAAATTTCTATTGGGAGAAGTGGTAGTTTTTTTAAACCTGTTTTCTTTAATTTTCCTTATGATAAAGAAACTTATAATATAATTGATTCGAGTTTAATGTTAGGAAATAGTTTTATTTTTTTTCCTATTTTTAAAGATGGAGAAAAAGGGATTAAAGTTTATTTTCCTAATGAAGATTGGAATTATATTAATGGAAGTATTTTATTTAATAAAGAAATTAGTAAAGATAATGGAAAAAATGTTAATTTAACTACAAAATATAGTGATCATCATTTATATATTAAAGGAGGAGTTATTTTTACTCAACAAGATACTTTTAATGAACCTGTTAAGAATACTGATGATTTAAGAAAAAGAAGATTAGAATTAATTGTTAATCCTGATAGTATAAATCATAAAGCAAAAGGTGAATTATTTTTTGATAATGATGATGATATTAATCCTATTAAATCTAATGATTATTATCATATTTTAATTAATTTTTCAAATGATATATTAACTTTTAGAAAAATTAATCTAATGTATAGTAGTTATCAATATGTTGATAATATTTTATCTTATATTAAATTTTATCGAATGGATTATTTAGATCAAATTGATTCATTATATTTGATTTTAAATACTTTTGGTAAAAAATATTTTATTAAACTTGAAAATTATGAAGAAAATAAATTAAAGGCAGATTTAACTATATTTAATATTTCTATATTTGATATCAAAAGTATAAAAATTGAAAATAAAGATAATAATCATTTCTATGAAATAAATAATATTTTTAATTAATTATAATTATTTAACAAAATTTAAAAATGAAAAATAAAAAAAATCTATTTACTTATGCTTCAATTTTTTTATTAAGTAAATTATTTAGAATAAAATCTCAATTAAAGGCAAAAGAAATTAATAATGATTCCTTTATAAAAAATAATAGACAATTATATAAGAATATAACTTCATTTTCATATTCAAATCAAAAACCAAAATTATTTATATTAAATTCAGAAATTCCTGGAAATCAAATAATAAATTATCCTTTTTTACCAAATGATTTAGAAATATATAATCTTAATGTTAATGATACTCAAATTTCAAAATCACTTTTAAATATAATGAATTATTATTCAAATAATATTTATAATTCAAATAAAATTTTTGATTTTTCAATTAAAAATTTAAATATTGCAATAAGTCCTTATGGTGATATTAAAAAGATAAATAATAATTCATTTATAACTGATGATAAAGAACTTCCTATTTTTGAAAGATTAAATATTTTAAATAAAAAGGAAAATATTTTAAATATGAAAGAAAGAGATTTTATAATTTTATATTGTACAAATGAAGAAAAAGATAAAATTTCTTATTCATTAAATGAATTTGTTATTTTTAGATATATGTTTAGGAAAATGATTAAAAATTTAAATGTTAATTTTTATGTTATGATATCAAATTATTATATTGATGAATTAAAATCTATTGATAAAAATAATAAAATTTATATTATTCAGAGAAAAAGTTCAATTAATAAAAATGGAGAATTAATCAATAATAATAATAAAAAAATTACTATTGAAAGCCAAGATTTTTTATTTACTGATATAACAGATGATGTTTCAAATGAAGTAAATAATTATAAAAAAGGATTTATGAAAATTTTAATTAATAAAGGAAACTTTTTTTATTATATTTATCAAAAATTATATCCAAAAAATTTAATGGAAATGTTAAATTCTTTTTTTCCTAAAAATGGTTATTATTTAATTTTATGTAATTTATTTTATCCAGAACATAAAAATGAAATTATTAAATTTATAAGTGAATATAAGAAAAATCTTAATTTAATTGAAAATAATAATCCAATTATCTTAAATGATCATTATAATAATCAATATGAAAAAATCCAAATTTATCAAGGATTTAAAGATAAATATTTTGATTTAACAAAATATTCTTTAAAAGATATAGAAATCAAAGATAATATTCCTTATTATGAAAAAAGAGTAATGAAAAAGAAAATAATTGATATTGATAATATTAAATGGTATAAAGATATATCATTTGATAAAAACTCATATTTTTCTTCTTATAAAGTTTAATATCCTATTATAATAAAGAAAATTAATAAATATAAATAAAAAAACATTTAATTATAAAATTTATACGAATATTAAAAATATAATAATTATTAATATTAAAATTTTAAAAAAAAAAAAATTATTTAATTGATGAAACTTAATATCTCATATAATCACAAATTACTATTCCTAAATTTCCTTCTTTTAATATCATCATCAACTTCACAAATAACAATACAATTTGAAAGAAAATTTCCATCATTAACAAAAGAAAACATAATGGAAAACTTAATAGAAAATAATATATATATGGAAATGATATTAGGAACTCCAGAGCAAAAAATACCAATGATAATAAAAATAAACGAACATATGTCATATATAGCAGGATCAGAATCAACTGGAAACCATATAAAATTCGATGAAAAAAAATCAAAATCATATTTAACAAATCAAAAAGAATCACAATATTATTCTGGTTCACTTTTTGCATATAAATCAAGTGAAACTTTTAATATTAATTCTAAAAAATATGAACAATTCGATTTTTATTTAGGAATAAAAGAAACTTTTTATAATCCTTTAAAATATAGTGGAATGTTAGGTTTAGGAATGAAAATTAATTGTTATGAAGGAAATCAATCTTCAGATATTGAAAGTTTTGTTGAACAATTATATAGAAAAAAAATTATAAATAATCCTGTTTATTATATTAAATATTTAAGTGAAAATAAAGGAGAAATTATAATTGGCAATTATCCTCATGAAATTAATAAAGATATTTATAAAGAATTAAATTTAAGAACTGTAAGAGGGATTTATGATAGTGATTGTGAAGGTTATTGGGATTTTTATTTTGAAAATGTTACTTATAATGAGAAAAAAATTAATTTTTATCCTGAATTTCATTTTATATTTGAACTTGAAAAAGGTGTTATTGAAGTTGGGAATTATTTTTATGATATTGTTAAAGATTTTTTTAAAAATAATTATTGTAATGAAAAAATTATTAAAAATACTGAAGGTAGTTTTTATACTTTTAATTGTGATAAAAGTTTTGAATATAAAAAATTTCCTAATATTACTTTTTATAATAGTAAACTTGATTTAACATTTACTTTAGAATATTCTGATTTATTTTATAAATTTGAAGATAGATATTATTTTTTAATTATTATTAATAGTAATAATTATTCAACTACTTATTGGACTATGGGACAACCATTTTTTCAAAAATATTTAACTATTTTTGATGTTACTAATACAAAAGAAAAAGTTGGTTTTTATTTTGATAGTAATTATCAAAATATAAATAATACAAAAAATATTATTAATCAAGGAAATACAAAACCTTATAAAATTTCTTTAATAATTGCTATTATAATTATTATTTGTCTTTGTTATGCACTTTATTATATTTTTATTAGATTACCTAGAAAAAAAAGAGCAAATGAATTAAATGATTTCTTTGAGTATATTCCAGGTAGTAATTAATAAATTTAATTTTTTGAATTTTTTTTTCAAATAATTATTTTTTATTTATTTATTCAAATTTAAAAAAAATAAATATAAAATTAAATTAAATTAATCATAATCATCATCTTCATAATCTTTATTATCATTATTATTTAATTTTTCCCTTTCTTTAATTAAATTATATTTATTTAAATATATTTTTTCTTCCTCTTCACTCATTTCAATAAAAGGAATTAAAATAGGAACTTTTCTTTTATAATCAATATAATCTTGTCCAAAAAAAGTAATTAAATAAGGTTCTTCAATTAAAATTCTATCTTTAAAAAATTTAAATAAAACAATAAAATAAGCAATAATACAAATAGGATTCATACATAAAATTTGAGTTGAAACAGACCAAAGAAAAAAACCAAAATAAGAAGGATGTCTTGAAATTGAATAAATTCCATGAGTAACTAAAACATGCTCTTGTTTTTTTTTATATGAAATTAAATGAGTAAAAGAAACTTTTCCTGTAAATAATGCAGCAATTCTAAAATATTGTCCAATTATTAAACAAATAATTCCAATCATTGTAAATAAAATAAAAGATTTGAATTTATGGAAAAAAAAATTTTCAATGTAATATTCTAAAAAACTAAAAGATGTTGTATATATCCATTGTTTACTTTGATCAATTAAAAATGAATGCCATGAACAATTGTCAAAATGATAGAATAATACACTTAAATATTCTGCGTAATGATATATTACTAATGAAATATAATAAATGTGAATTTGATATAAAAAATCTTTTCCTTTGTATAAATTGATTAATGAATAAGAAAATATAAATGTTAAAATTATTCCTGTGTATATTTCTTTTTTTCTTTTTTCATTATTTGATTTTGAAATTAGGTAATATGATATTAATATTGATAAAATTGTAAATAGTAAAAGTTTTATTATGGAAAAAAAAAATATTGAATAAAAAAATCCTATAAATATTGGAGTTGAAATAAATATAATTAAATAATGATTTTTTATTGCTTCATTTTGGTCTTTTATTATCTTTTCTTTTTCCATATATATAATTTTAAAATCATAAAAAATAAATAATAATTAAATAACTATTAAATAATGGATCTGTTTGATTTAGATGATTATGAAAATATAGAAGAAAAAAAAATTCCTGAAGAAAAAGAAGAAGAAAAAAAAGAAGAAAATAAATCAGAAAATGAAGAAGAAAAAGAAATAGAATCTGAAAACATAAAAAATGAAGAAATAAAATCAGAAAATAAAATAGAACAATCAGAAGAAAAAACAATCGACAAAAAAGAAGAAAAAAAAGAAGAAAAAGAAGAAAAAAAAGTTGAAAAAAAAGAAGAAAAAAAAGAAAAAAAAATACAATATGCAATAGAAGACAACACTCCAATATCCGAATATGAAAAAATAGAAAATTTAGCAATAAAATACCCATTTGAATTAGACGACTTTCAAAAAAGAGGAATAATAAGAGTAGAAAAACATGAAAATGTATTAATATGTGCGCATACATCATCAGGAAAAACATTAGTAGCCGAATATGCAATAGCAAAATCAAAACAATTAAAAAAAAGAATAATATACACATCTCCAATAAAAGCATTATCAAATCAAAAATTTCGTGATTTTAAATTAATATTTTCAGATGTTGGTATAATAACTGGAGACGTATCAATAAACCCAGATGCTCAATGTATAATAATGACAACAGAAATATTACAAAATTGGTTATATAAAGATAATGATAAATTAAGAAGTGTTGATTACATAATATTTGATGAAGTACATTATATTAATGATCAAGAAAGAGGGCATGTATGGGAAGAAATATTAATTTTATTACCACCTCAAATTGGTTTAGTTATGTTAAGTGCAACTATACCAAATTATTTTGATTTTGCAAGATGGATTGGTAGAATTAAAGGTATTACTATGTATATTGAAATTACTTATAAGAGAGTCGTTCCTTTAGAACATAAAATTTATATTAATAATAAAAATGTTTTTATATTTAAAACTGGAGATGATAAAATATTAGAAGATAATATTTATAAAGCATTAAAAGGAATTAAAGATGAAGGGAATAATTTTAATATGAAAAAAAATAAACCACAAGGTAAAAAAGAAAGACAACAAAGATTAGATAAATTATTTAATCAAATTAAAAGTTATAATTCATTTTTAATGAAAAGACAATTAGATGAATTTAATAATAAAAATCCAAACTCATCAAATTCAATAACAAGAACACATTTAAAAATAGAAGAAATAGTAAGTTACATAAATAAACAAAATTTAACCCCATGTGTTATATTTACATTTTCAATAAAAAAAATAGACGAATATGCAAAAATGTTATCTCAAAATATATATATAAATCAAAATGAAAGTCAAAGAATAATAAAATTTTTTGATAAAAGTATAAAATCAAAATTATCAGAATCAGATCAGAAAATTGGTCAAATTCAATTTTTAAAAAAATTACTACCATCAGGAATAGGGGTACATCATTCAGGATTATTGCCAATATTAAAAGAAATAGTAGAAATATTATATTCAAAAGGTTTAATTAAAATATTATTTGCAACTACTTCATTTTCAATTGGTTTAAATATGCCAACAAAGACAGTTGTATTTACAGATATTAGTAAATTTAATGAAGGTAAAAGTGAAATTATATCATCAAGTGAATATTTACAAATGTGCGGTCGTGCGGGGAGAAGAGGACATGATGATAAGGGACATGTTTTTTTAATGTTAGGTGATAAATATACTATTCCGACTAAAGATAATATTGTTAATATGTGTAAAGGAAGTGGTACTTCTGTTAGTAGTAAATTTAGATTGAGTTATAAAACTATTATTTGTTTTTTATTTAAAAAAAGTAAAGATATTGTTACTTTTTTTAAGGAAAGTTATATTGAAAATTCGACTTTTATTTCTATGCCTTTAATTAGAAAAAAAATTGAAGATGGAGAAAAAAAATTAAGTCAATGTCAAAAAATTGATTGTATGTATGATTTGGAAAGTATTGGGGATTATTATGAATGTAATTTTAATTTGGAAAAAATTAGAGGGAAGTTATTTGAGTTTAATTATATTAATGATTTGTTGAAAAGTAATGGAAGACTTATTAAAATTAATAGTAAAGTTGATTTAAAGGATATTTTTGTTTTTGTTGTTCATTATTATACTGAATTTGATGGGGAAATTTGGTGTATTTCTGTTAATAATGATAAGAAAAAAGTTATTGAATATGAGAATAAAAATATTAAAGAAGGAAAGTTTAATAAAATGGGTGTTATTAATGGGAAATTTTATGAATATTTTACTGTTCAAATTGAAGAAATTGTTGATATTTATGATTATATTTTATTAAATTCTAAAAATTATAAATATATTAAAGATAGTGAAGATTTTGATTTTTATCAACAAAAAGATTTAGAAAATGTATTAAATGAATTATTAGAAATTAATGATGATAAAGTAAAAGTTTGTAATTATTTAAAAATATGTAGAAATGATTTACAAGTTAATGAATTGATAAATGGTAAAAATAAAAATCAAACATTATTAATAACAAATCAATGTCATAATTGTCCATTAAGAGAAACACATATAAAACAATATGGTAATATGAAAAAAATAAAAGAAGAATTAAAAAAAAATAAAGATAAATTAAGTGAAGAAAATTTAAAATGTTTTGGAGAATTTAATTCTAGATTAAATATATTAAAAAAATTAAATTTTGTCAATGAAGAAAATCAATTAGAAATAAAAGGAAAAGCAGCAAAAGAAATAACATCAGCAGATTGTGTAATAGTATCAGAATTATTATTAAGTAATATAATTGATAAATTATCAATAGATGAATTAATTGCATTTTTAAGTTGTTTTATTGGGAATAGTAATTCAATTGATTTTACTGATCCAGAAATAAGTGAAACTTTCACAAATGCAATAAATGATTTTAAAGTAATTTATGATAATGTTGTTGAAATTGAAAAAAAAGAAAATTTTGAAGAAAGTACTTATAATAGAAGAATTAGTTTTAATTTAGCTAAACCTATTAAAAGTTGGATGCTTGGAAAACATTTTAATGAAATTTTAGATGAGTGTAATATGGATGAAGGAAAAATTTATTCTATGATAAATAGATTGTGTACTTTTTTTGATTCACTTTGTGAATTTTATAAAGTTTTGGGAAATACTACTTTAGGAGAAAAATTTGTTAATGCTAAAAATGTTTTATTAAGAGAAATTATGACTTGTCAATCTTTGTATTTAGATGAAGATTTAGATATTGATAATATTTAAAGGTGTCTATTTTTGATTTTTTTAATTATATTTTTTACTATTTAAGACAATGATAAATTAGTTTTAAATATTTGTGAATTTCAAAGTTTAAATATAACATTAATATTTAATTTTATTTATCTAATAATGAAAGGTTTAATTATTGATAATATTTAAAAATGTTAATATTTGAATTTTTGAATTTATTTTTTTTTTGAATTATTTAATTAAAATATTTTGTTAAAAATGAAAAATATAAATATTGAAGATTCAAATATTAATGATAATTCAAATGAAGAATTTAATAATTTTCCAAAGTCATATTCTTCAAAAATAACTTTAGTGAAAAAGAAAAAAAATAACAATTCAAAAAACCCAATTAATTCATTAAAAACAAAAGCAATAATAAGTGAATTTAAAAAATTATTAAATGAAACAAAAGAAGCAACTGATAATATTAAAGAAAGAAGTGAATTATTGAATAAGGAATTAACAACTGAGGGAGATGAAAATGATTCCCCATTTAAAAATAAAATATCAAAAAGTTTATATTTAAATACAAAAGAATATGAAAAAGAAATTGATGAAAAACAAAATCAAGAAATAGAAAAATTTATTTCAGAAGATGAAGTAACTAGATTAAAAATATCAAATGATATATTATTAAAAACAAATTTAGATTTAAAAAATAAAAATAATATTTTAGAAAGTGAAATAGAACAATATAAAAATAATCCAGTATATAAAGATCCATTTACACAATATGATTCAAATTTAAATAAATATATTGAAGAATTAAAACATGCTTTAGACAATTCACAAATGTCAAATAATGAATTAAGAGAAATAATTGCAAAATTACAAAAGTCAAATGAAGATTTATCTGAAGCAAATATGGAATTAATTAGAAATTATGAATTAACAAAAGAAGAATTAGAAAACTCAATAAAGGAAAATTCAAATTTAAATGGAATGATTATGTTAAGAGAAAGAAAAATTGAAGAATTAAATTATACAATTAATGAACAAAAAAATACAATGAAACAATTGGAAGAAATGTTACAAAATAGTGAAAAAAAAATTAATTATTTACAAACTGTTGAAAGTTCTAGTAAACAAACTGAAAAAGATAATTTGGATATTATAAATCATTTAAAAGAGACAATTGAAAATATTCAAAAAAATGGAGATAATTATGATGAAGATATTGAAAAATTAAATAATAAAATTTATCAATTAATGGATATAATTAATCAAAGAGAAAAAGAAATTACAAATTTAAATTATAAAATAAATTCTAAAGATAGTGAATTAATAGAATTAAATTTAAAATTAAAAGAAAATGAAAGAATAATAAGTCAAAATAAAATTGATTCAATTAAAAATAAAAATGATATACAATCTATTTTATTTGATAATGAAAGATTAAAGGCTCAAGTTAAATCTCTTCAATTATTATTAGAAGATAGAGAAAAAACAATTGAAAGTTTAAAAAATAGTGTTTCATTTTTATCAAAATCATTTGATAATAATTTAAAAATTAAAATTGTTAATAAGAATAATAATGAAGATGAATCATTAATGAAAAAAAATATTGAACAAAATAATGAAATTATATTTGGTTTAGAAAATCAAATTAAAAATTTAAAAGAAGAAAATGTAGATTTAAAAAATTTAAATAATAAATATCAATCTGAATTAAATGATTATTCTAAACAATTTGAACAAAATAAATATGAGTATCAATTACTTTATACAAAATATAAAGAACAATCAATTATTATTGAAAATTTAAAAAAAGATTTTACTAAAACAAGAAAAGATAAAGAATTAACAGAATTAATTATGAAAAATCAACAAATTATGGAAAAATTAAAATTTATAGAAGTTGAAAATGAGAATAAAAAAAACGAATTATCAGCTTTAAAAACTAATTATGAAAGAGTAAATCAACTTTTACAAGAATCTCAAAAAAATGATATGGAAAAAAAATTAAATAATAATACAATTGTAAATAATGAAAATATATATATTGAAAGTAATGAAAATTCAATAAAAAATGGAATTCAAATTAATTCACAATCAAATCTTAATACTCTTAATAATCAGAATAATATAATACCTTTTCAGACTGATATATCAAATTTTGTAGAAACAAAAATTAATACTGAAAATATAAATGAAGATTTTTCAAATGAAATAAATGAAACTATTAATCAATCAAATCCAAATATAATATATTCTATAGACTTAAATAATAGAATAATATCTTTTGATTTATTAACAAAGAAATTTAATATAATAAATCCAATAGATAAAACATCAACATTGAAAGAAAATAATTTTTCTCAAATAATATCTAACCAAAATTATTCAATTAATTCTTTAAATACTCATAAAGGTTTATTTATAATAATATATAATATAATTTATTATTATGAATCTTTTTCAAATAGACTATTTCTTTTTGCAAAATTAACACATACACATAATAAATGTTCATCAATTATAATAAAAAATGATATATATATTATTTCAGGTGAAAATACTGTAAAATGTGAAAAATGTTCTTTAGATAATGGAAAAGTTACTAATATTCCAAATGTAAATTATGAAAAACCTTTTTGTGGTTTATGTA
>JAEEGL012854305.1_pt1 | contig 13863 bp, 2 predicted proteins | sample 9134231 | NCBI WGS metagenome assembly JAEEGL01 (sample SAMN16246548, study PRJNA631951) | gut metagenome | biome: gut microbiome; feature: rumen; material: fiber-attached | host: Bos | place: Iran: Karaj | collected 2018-10
CGATATTTTTCCCTGTGGGTTCGCAAGACAAATACACGGAAACAGGAGATTATACAGATTCGCTCAAGAGTGCAATAACAGGTTGCGATAGTACGGTGATAATGCATCTTTTGGTTCATGAGCCTGTCTATGCGGAGATTTTTGACACAATCTGTTTTGGTGGTAGTTATGATTTCAACGGTCGTACCCTGACTACCACTACTCGACAAACAACGGTTGTGACAAGTAGGGAAACCGGTTGCGATAGTATAGTGACATTGAATCTCATGGTAGCACCTCGTCCCCGTTTGCAATTGGCCGACAAGCATCTCTGTGGAGACCAACAGTTGGTAGTGCTGACGCAACATAGCGATTACGCAGACAGTATCCGTGTGGTAGTGACCGGTGCATTGGATACGGTTGCTTCGTTCAATCGCGAACCGGACGCAGAAACACGTATACCAATCTCCAATCGTGAAGCCGGTGAGCGCAAAGCGATAGTATATACGTATATGCCTTGGTGCGAAACGGCCTTTGCGGACACGTTGACATTCGATGTCAGCCTTTCGGCCGACATCATAGAAGCGCGATTTAACAATGTGCTTGCCTTCCTCAATGCGGATTACAACGGAGGAATGGTGTTTAGCGGTTACCAATGGTATGCCAACGGAGAACTGATTCCGGGTGCAACCGGCTCGTGGTATCATGAGACAACTATGGATCCCGATAAGGAATACATGGTAGAAGTGACGATGGAGGACGGATCGCATGTTTGGACGTGCCCGTTCACATACAATAGCCTCAAGAGTGCGCAAGCGATAGAGTTAGTCGGCGGCAGTGCCGACAAACGTAAGATATTGCGTGACGGGCAACTGATTATATATTGTAACGGGCGTGAGTATAACGCGCAAGGAAAATTATTACGATGAAACGGAGATTATTCATATTATTATCTGTATGCAAGACAATTGCTGCTATGGCACAATTGCCGCATAGTTATTCTTGTGATTTCGAGGATGCAGCGGAAAATGCCAATTGGTATTTGAATACACCCAAGAATAAGAATTACGAATGGCCAAATCTATGGGTTATAGGCGAGGCTGAGGCTATGTCTGGATCTCATAGTTTGTATATGTCCGCAGACGGAGGAAACACTTCTTGTTTCTTGAGCAAGAATGCCGTAATGATAGCATGCCGTGAATTGCAATTGGAAGCCGGCGGCTATGATATGGTGTTTGATTGGAAGAACATAGGAGATTCGCTGAAAGCAACTATGATGGTTGCGTGGGTGCCGGAGAGTGATTTTGGTGATATGTATTGTACGACAAATACAGACCATAAGTCATTCAGTTGGATCAAAAATAACCTATTACTGTATAACAATACCGATTTGTTGTGTGATGCATCTGTATGGACTCACGCGTTGATGCATTTTACTTCGGATGGAACCCCGCATCGTTTGGTATTTATTTTCCTATCGATGGAAGGAGCCAGCAATAATCCTCCGTCAGCATGTGTGGATAATATCTATATTGCTCAAAATACATGCGGAGAGCCTACAGACAGAAAATCCATTGTATCCGGAACCAACGTTACTCTCTCGTGGAGTTGCACAGCGCAGTCATATAACATCAAATTCATGGGTTTGGGTGCGATAGAACCTATTCTGGCAAACGGCATAACCGAGAACCGTTATCAATGTTCTCTGGAACCCGGAGTATACAATGTTTTCATCCAATGTATATGCAACGGAGTAGAAAGTGTGTGGTATGATTTTCCGGTAATCGTGGTTCATGATCAGACATGTCTTGACTATCTCGATTTGAAAGACGAACGTTGTTTCTATTATGAAAAGACAGAAAATGACTATCATGATAATGAGGCCTTCTTTCAGCCAGGTAAAATTGATCTTGGATTTGTCTCTATGTTTAGCTACCATACCATTCACTATAATCCGGATGAATATGATGCCCGTACGTTAGGGAGCATAGATAGCAAAGGCAACCCGGTTCCTCCTCTCAAGACTGTTCCTACGGGAGCATTGGCCTCAGTACGAATCGGTAGTTGGGAAGAAAAAGCACATGCGGTTCGTGTGGGGTATGAATTCACTGTTGATGCTCAAGAGTCGGCTGTGCTCTTGTTACAATATGCATTGATACTTCAAGCTTCTGGTCACGACCCGAAAGACCGTCCGCGATTAACCATCGACATACAATATGCGGAAACTGGGATCTCAATCGACACGGCGTGCACTACGATTGATTTGGCTGCACAAACGAGTGGAGATGGTTGGTATCGCGTTCCGAAGGATCCAATCAAAGAAACTCCACAAGATGTGTGTTGGCGCGATTGGACATCTTTGGGGCTTAACCTGAAGGATTACGATGGTATGCGAATGAAAGTAATCTTGACAGCCTATGGATGTACGGCAGATGTACACTATGGTTATGCATATTTTACGCTCAATTGTCTTCGCGGCGATGGCAATATAGAAGGAATTCAATGTGGCAATACGCCGACAAATGAATTTATTGCGCCGGATGGTTTTGATTATCGATGGTATAAACTTTCTGATCCAAATAATACATTGGGAAGTGATCGAATCTATCCTGTTGATTATCGTGATATAGAAGATTATGCTGTTGATGTGATATACAAGTCTAAAGCGGGTTGTAAGTTCACGCTTTATGCCAACGCAATACCGCGTTTTCCGATACCCGAGGCAACCTATACATTGGAGCAGCACGATTGTGGCAATTATATCCGATTCCACAATACAAGCCATATCCGCACTCGCGATTGGACAACAGGCAAGACGGTCGATACCGAGAAGAAGCCCGAGAGTATCCTGTGGGATTTTGGCGGTCTCATGCCGGATTCGCTCATGCGCGATTCTATGCCCTGGAATCCTACGTTCCGTTTGCCGGACGAAGAAGCAGACTATCATTTTACCCTCAAGGCAATGGTCGGTTTGTGCGATAGTGTACAGCATTTCTATATCCATGTGCCGCGTGTAGGAAAGGACTCGGTAGTGGAAAATATGCAGAGGTGTGTGGGTGATATCCTTGAACACAATGGTCGTTTTTATTCCCAGGATACAACAATCATTGATTATGATTATAGTCGTATCGGGTGCGATAGTGTGCATGTAATCAATCTTCGCTTTGTGGATGTGATACGTGATACGGTCAATGCCGTGATACCGGAAGGCGAGTCATATCTATTTGATGAGAAGAATTTGACAGTAGCCGGCGAATATACGGCTACGTTCATGAGTGCATCCGGATGTGATAGTATTGTGACGCTTTATTTACGTGTAGTAGTTCCCCTTGAGATGGAGTTGGCTGGTATTGAGAGCCCGTGTCCGGAGGATGCTTCTTTCCTTATCTACATTCGTACGCGTAAGGGCGAAGCCGATTATTACACGCTGCGCTTTGACGATGAGTCTTTTGCTCAAGGGTGGGCGACGCAGAGCGATTCTATTCACGGATTGAGCGATACAATTGAAATATTGTTGCCTACTGGTGCGAAGCCCGGCTATTATTCATTTGTGATGCACTTCGACAGCCGTGAGAACGGAAAGTATGATTTGACCGGTGAGGTGATGGTGCATTATTCGGCATCGTTGATTCAACAACGTTGGGACGATGTGCTGGGTATCTTGAACCAAGACTACAATGGCGGTTATGATTTTGTTTCTTTCCAGTGGTTGCACAATGGCAGCGAGGTAGAGGGAGCAACCGGATCGTACTATTACGAGGCCGGCAAACTGAAACCCGGTGATGAGTATGCTGTATTGCTGACAACGACTGAAGGCGGCAGAGCTATCCCAACATGCAGTTATATAGTGCCGGCATTATCTCAACCTGCGCCTGCTGTTGTTGCGAAAAAACAGTTGGAGAATGGCAGATTGTGTATTATTGTGGACGGAGCAACATATAATGCACAGGGACATCGGATTCGATAGTGTTTCGTATATCCCATTTGATGCAATGAAATAGATTAATCTAGAAAACATAATTAAAGTATTATTAACCTAAAAAATGATTGCACATGAAACGAATCTTTACACGTAGTTTGTTGCTGTTAACCCTGCTGGCAAGCAGTGTTGCAACAATGTGGGCGCAGAAGTCTGTGCTCGACGAGAATTTCGCCAATGGCAGTTTACCAAGCGGATGGACAAAAGCCAATTCCTATTGGGAGTTTACGAATGAAAGTGCCCAATTTGAGGCTCCATTCCAAGATGCCGCAGACACGCTGTTTACGCCGGTTCTCAATCTCAGCAGTTTGAATAACAAACCGTCTGTAGCGGTTCGTTATTTGAACAAAGCCTACAACGACAAACTGAATGAATTGAAGGTTCTCTATCGAGAGAACGGGGTCGGAGAATGGCATGTACTGAAGATTTTTGCTGAAGGAACAAGCGACCCTACGGATTGGAAAGACGTATTGCCGGAAGGATTGTCTTCCGTGCAAGTGGCAATAGCCGCAGCAAATAAGAATGGCGCAGAGACACGAATATATCGTCTCGCAGTTGAGAACAAAACGGAAGCTTCAGCCGCTCCTACCGGTTTGCGTTACGAGGACTTGACAACTACTTCTGTAACTCTGTGGTGGAATGTGTGTGAGAGTTCTCAGTGGCAACAATACAATGTGAAGGTTAGTTCAATTCGTCTTGCAAATCCGTCTGAGGAAGCCGGCAACGTAATAGACATGGTAGGTTGGGGAATTACAGATGAGTTTTATGAGTTGGCAGATCTAACCCCGAATACCGGCTATTGGCTATATGTGCAATATGATTGCGGCGATGGCGATGTGTCGCCATGGGCAGAATTGGAGTTTCGCACACCGTGTTCTGCAATCAGAGTACCTTTTGTAGAGAATTTTGAAGATGATTTACTGGATTGTTTCACGATTATTCAAAACGGGTCGGCAGCAGCTATGTCGAGCGAATTTCCGCACAATAGCGCCAAAGCATTTAAGTCGGTCAGCAGAGGCGGAACGAACAACTATCTTATTTTACCCGAGTCGAGTGCGGCAGTCAAGCAATATCAGGTATCTTTCTGGGCAGCAGCTCAAGAAAACGGTAACGTATATGCGCGAACCATAACAGTTGGTGTCTGCAACGAAGCGACAGCATCAAGTTTTACGGAGTTAACAACACTCAATCTGCCTGTTGGGCGCCGTTGGGAACAAATTAATGTCTCGTTGGCCGGATATAAAGGAAACGGTAAGTATATAGCATTCCGGTTTGGAAATGCGGATAAGGAGAATCGTGTCTTTATAGACGATATTCGTATAGAGGCTGCTTCTGAATGTCCGAAACCGATATTTGTCACCGCATCGGCCATTACGCCGGAATCGGCTTCGCTTCGCTGGACCAAAGCCGGTGGAGAGAACGAATGGAACTTGGTTGTATCCACAGTGCCGTTAACTGATCCGGAGGATATAGAGCCGGACGCCGCCAAAGGAGAGTTTGCCGGTTCGATCTCAACGAATCCATATAACCTGATAGGTCTGAAACCGCAGACCACTTACTATGTGTATCTGCAAGCAGCATGTGGTTCGAGTGAATGGACCAACGCCGTTACGTTCACTACCAGTAAGGCCGTTACTATTCCTTTTGCGGAGACATTCGATCGTTTTGACGCAGATTTCTACACCGATGATATAACGGCTGTACCGGAAGGGTGGTTGATGGATTGCAGAAATATCAATCCGCAGAATACGTATTATGATCGTCCGGGCGATAATTACCCATACGTAACCAGAGCGAAGGATCACAGTGGGTCGGCCTATGTACCTGCCTCATTGTTATTGAAGAGCGGTGCGTGGACGACAGAAACAAATTCCCAGACCTCAATCGCCATCCTTCCCGCAATGCCGGAAGATATCAACAAATTGATGGTCAAGTGTTTTGCCTATGCGGACCATGCAGGAGCATACTTGATGGTAGGCGTGGCTAATAGTCAAGTGAACGACTTGGCTCAAGGTAATCAAATGGGTGGCAACATTACAGTAGTTGATTCCGTCTTGTTGGTAAATAACAGTTGGAATAAGTATGCTCTGAATCTGAAAAACTATTCGGGAACAGGACGCTATATAGTACTGTATATCAAACCGGGCGATGAAGCAATCAATGTATATGTAGACGATTTGGAAGTAGATCTCATTCCCGATTGCTATGAAGTAACAGAGTTGACAGCCGCAGCAATGACTTCTTCTGTCAAGTTGACATGGAGCGATGCTACGAGTGCAGCGCAGTGGAAGGTTAAAATAAGTACTACGGCCATTGACCCGACATCGGCAGATGGTAACGTGGTCTCTGCTACAACAACAAAAAAGAGCTATACAGCCACCGGTCTGACGATGGGTCAGAAATACTATATCTACGTTAGTCCATCTTGCGGAGATCAGTGGGTGTCGACGGAAGTAACTACTCCTGTAGGATTGCAAATTCCGTACTATAATGACTTTACCAACGAAGCAACAGGTTCGGGAAAAGCTCCTGTTGGTTGGGTGACCGGAAATGCAGCGGGTAGCACCAGCAATTCGTATAAACCGTATGTTTACAATACAGCATGGACTGCCGCTACTGGTAGCTCTATTCCTGCCGATGTGTCAAAACCGTGTTTGTACTTCTATGCATATAAAAATAATAATGCCAATGCCTATATTCCGTATGCTATTCTGCCCGAGATACTCAACGCGGATGTGAAAGATCTCAAGATAACATTCTGGGGCTGGACTGACAAAACGATAGCATCATATAGTCATATGCTGAGAATAGGAGTGTTGGCAGATCCTACCGATATCACTACGTTGACACAAGTAGACTCTGTTGAATTGACTACACTAAAAGTACCTCAACGCTTCAGTGTGGATATGTCGTCCTATACCGGTTCCGGTAAGTATATCGTATTCTACATCAATGAAGGAAATTTAACGGGTTATTTCTATCTTGACAATCTCGCCATCACCATTGCGTCCGCACCGCAAAAGGTATCAGATATAGTGGTTTCCAACAAAACAGAAACAGGTGCCACTCTGACTTGGACGGAGAATGGTGATGCAACCGAATGGAATATACGTTTGTTCAGCGAGCAACCGGAGAATATTGATGAAGAAACTCCGGTGTTTAGTACCACCGTTACTGGAACCCCGACAGCAAATATTAGCGGATTGACGCACTCTACTCACTATTTTGCATATATTCAAGCGCAGAAGGGAGAAGAGAAGGGCGAGTGGGTATCTTGCGACTTCTGGTCTGCTACAGGTACATGGTCGTTGCCGTTCGTAGAGACATTTAATAGTTACGAGATTGGATCAGACTCAAAGAATACTCTCCCTGGGTTCTATAGCATCACGGGTTCTACATATCAGCCGTTTGTTAAAAATGTGCAGAGCACAACCGCCGGCGCATTGGATGGATATGCATTGAACATACAGACAACGAGCAGTAAAAAAATCAGTCAAGTGATATTCCCTGTATTCAACCAACCGGTGAACCGATTGCAGTTGACCTTGCATGCGCAAGGAAACGGTTCCTATGTCAACTACGAGACCTTTACTCTTGTGGGTGTGATGGAAGGAGACAACTTTGTAGCGATAGACTCATTCATGATTAAAACCGTAGGAGAGTGGGCAGAGTATCATTTTGACTTCAGCAAGTATAATGGTACAGGTACACAGATTGCAATTCGTCAGGATTATGATGCAAGTAATCTAAATTCTAAACTGAATACATTTATTATTATTGATAACATCATTATCAATGCAATCGCGGATTGTGGCCGTGTGAAAGATATCCGTTTCAACAATGTATCGGACAAATCGGCGAATGTGACTTGGAATGCCGTTAACGGTGAGACAGAGTGGCGAATCAAGGTTAGCAACAGCATTTTGGCTAACCCGGAGACGCAAGAAGGAAATGTTGTGCCAACCACAATCGCAGCATCCAATAGTTTCCTCGTAGAAAACCTTTATGAGGATATGGATTATTATGTCTATGTCCAGTCAAAGAAAGGTGACAATGTCGGTCAATGGAGCGTTCCGGCACTATTGCATACCAAGTGTTCGCCAATGGCACTTCCTGCTACCTGGGATTTCAACAGCTATTCTAATAATACAACGGTCATTCCGGGTAACGAATGCTTGGGCTTTGTGGGAACATCCAGAGATTTGAAAAAAGCTGCTTTTTCTTATAAGATAACGCCTTTCACCACGTATCACATGAAATTGGCACAGGAGAAAGCAACCGACAACAACTATTTAGTTCTGCCTGAAATGGATGTAGATTCCGTAGCCAAACTGCAAGTGTCTATGAAGATTCGTACCGGAGGAAGCACAGCAACGAAACAGGATTTCTTTGAGATAGGCATAATGTCGGATCCTACCGACGCCTCCACCTATTGGCCGGTATGTTCTGATGCTTTAACTCAAAGTAGTACGATGATATATGACCGCACTTATCCTCTCTCCGGGTACAAGGGAGACGAGCGGGAACGATACGGTAAGTATATTGCCATTCGCGTACTGCCGTCCACCGGAAATTCAGCGGGGTCAATATACATAGATGACATTTGCGTGGATTATATTTCGGCATGTGCAAAGCCGGTTGATGTTATTGCAAGTAACATAGATGAAGGAGGAGCTACATTGTCGTGGTCGGCAGATACTACCGATGCTTCGTTTGATGTTCGCTTGCTATCATCTATAGACGGAGATAAGAATGAGCCGCTCGTGCAGACCATGGTTAGCGGAGACTCTACTGTGGACCTGACACTCAATAGCAACACCCAGTATTATGCCTTTGTGCGCAAGCAATGCGGAGAGAATCTGTATAGTGATTGGAGTGCGCCGTGTGCTTTCCGAACAAGTTGCGGAACCGTGCAGGCTATGCCTTATTCTGAAGATTTTGAAGCGTACACAGCAAATGCAGTTCCGGCATGTTGGACGATCTTCAAAACAAGCGGAAGCGGTGGCCCAAGTGTGTCTACTAGTGCCAAAAAGGATGGAGTAAACGGATTGACCATATCCTCCACTAGCGGTACGGGTACCCCTCCTCCATATTATCCTGCAGGAATTGTTACTCCGGCTTTGGATATTAATAGCCCGAGAGATCTGACTATCATATTCGATATGAAGGGCACTTCCAATAATTATAAATTACAAATAGACGCAGTAAAGAGTCCGACATCAACGGCAGCTGACGAGGTAGTCAATATCACAACTTTGACATCGAAAAACACTTGGGAAAAAGTGTATTTGAAAGTGGCAGATATATCGACATATACATCGAATAATGAATTCAAGTATATTCGGTTTATGCAGGTTACTAAGCAACAGACTATCTATATTGACAATCTGATTATCTCTAAGGATGCAATGGTTACACTTCCTGTGTCTGGTTTGACTCCTACTGTTGTATCCGACTCGTCAATATCCTTTACGTTCCAAGAGGTAACACCGGGGATCAGTTCGTGGCAAGTGGCTTATGGTAAATCGGGCGAGTTTGACAAACCGGCAAAGTCATATGCTGGTCAAGTAATCAATACTACCGATTATACCCTTAATGGATTGGAGAGTAATACACGTTATGATATTTACGTGCGTGCTAATTCCGCAAATGCCGAGTGGGTAGGACCGATTTCGGCAAAGACGGCTAATGCGCCGGCTGCTATACCGTACCACTCTGCATTTGAAGATGCGGATGAAAACGCTAACCAATGGACCTTTGCGAGCGCCGGGTCCGGCAACGGATTCATCATTGGTGATGCTGCCGCATGTGGCGCTACCGGCGAGAAAGCACTCTATATAACTAACGATGGCGCCTCATATGCTTATAATCTTAAGAACGGCTGGGCATGGGCTTTGCGCGATATTCGCTTTGATAAGACGGGAAATCACACCATTTCTTTGCGGGCAAAGATTCCGGGTAATGCTGAGGCTAACCAGACTCAAGATGCACTGCATGCCATCTTGGTTCCTGCCGGAGCAAAAGTCGGAAGCGGAGACGGATCTATACGCGACTACGAAAAGATTTATCTCTTGAATGGTAATTCATTTGCATATAGCACCGGAAATAACGCGCAGAATAATGTATATGCCGTATTCAGCCGTAAACAGAAGGTGAATGACTGGACATGGTTGGAAGCAAAGGTTAATATCGCCAACGCAGGGGATTATTCGTTAGCCTTGATTTGGTTTAGCAATACTTTTGGAACAGCAGGCCAACCGGCAGCGATTGATGAGATAGAAATAAAGCAATACGAATGTACGGCTGTATCTCAACTTAAACTGCAAAGTTTGTCATCCAATCAGGCATCCTTCAATTGGTTTGCAGGAGAATGCAAGAACTTTGAATACGTACTGTCACGCTACGCAAACTTGAATAATCCTTCGGGTATTGACGATGCTGATAAGGTTGACGCAGGAACAACGGCAAATCAATATATCCAAGTAAACGGTCTGCAACCGTCAACTAAATATAGTTTGTACGTGCGTACTATATGCATAGGTGAAGAAACTGACTGGACAGAACTTGACTTCCGTACACCTTGTGAGGCAGAAGTGTTGCCGTATATTGAGAACTTCTCAGAAAAGCCGGAGTGCTGGAGATTCAACAATGCTGATGTGAAAAACAAGAATTACCAGTCAGAAGAAATGGCTGCTGCCGGAACAGATGTCGAGCATTGGTCTGTACTGCAACTTAATGCAGGCGGTTATGCAATCTTGCCGGAACTGAATGTACCGATCAATCAGATTAACGTTGAGATAGGTCTGTTCTGCAGTATGAATCTCGGAGCTGTGGAATTAGGTGTTATGGATGACATATTGGACGCCAACAGTTTCCAAATGCTGGCACGATTCGATGCACATAATAAATTGGAGTCAGAGTGTATAGGATCATGTGGTAATCCGTATGTAGTAGAGGTATTCCACAAAATGCTCAATCTCTATCAAGGAACGGGCAAAGTATTAGCCATCCGCAACGGAGGTTCAGATGCTATTTATGTTAAGTACATATCGCTTACAACTTTGCCGGAATGTATAACCCCGCAGCAGCTTGAGTTCACACAAGTTCAAGAGACGCAAGCAACCGTCAATTGGCTAGCAGGCACAGAAGACAAGTGGGAGATGAGAGTAGATGACAACGAGCCATTTGTTGTAACTTCCAATCCGTATGTTCTAACTGGTCTGGAGCAAGGCACAACTTATGCTGTCTCAATACGCACAATCTGTGATGCTACACATATGAGTGAATGGTCAACGTCAGCTACTTTCCAAACCAGTTGTGGTACAAGTTCGTTACCATTGCTTGAAAACTTCGATGCACTGAAACGTAATAGTGCAGCCCGTCTCAACTGTTGGGAGAATCTCTACAGCGAGGACTCTATCAAATATGTGTTCTCCGGAGTAGAGACCTTGCATTCTACAGAATTGATTAATAGTATGTACTACGTATGGTCAACCGATATTCCTACAAGGTTGGGAGACTATCATGCGCTTTGCTCGTATGTGCCGTCTAATACAAGCGCAAACAAACGCTATCGTTGGTTTGTATCTCCGCAATTGGCTATAGATGGCAGCGCTACGCTTAGCTTTGATGCACGTTATTGCAACGTGCGTGGTGAGGCAGTGACTCCTCAGGGACACTTCTATGTGGCCGTTAGTACCGATAACGGAGTTACATGGCAGAAGGCAAATGCTACAGACCTGACTTCGCAGTTGACACCAGAGTTCACTAATCTTTCGGTATCGCTCAATAAGTATGCCGGTCAAACGGTACGTGTTGCTTTTTATCATGAAGCTCTTGATAATAGAAAATCAGATGAGCAATCATATTTGATTATAGACAATGTACGAATTAATTGTTCGGAAACCTATTTTGTATCAGACGGCGCTTGCTTCGGTTATGACTACCAAGGTAATGGCTTTACGATTGCCAAATCAGAATTGGCTCCCGCCGGTCAAAGTCGTGAATACACTCGCCTGGCGCACGCAGAAGGAATCGGTTGCGATAGTACGATTGTAATCACTCTTACAACTCATCAGTCTGGCGTAGATACCGTCTATGCTTCTATCTGTCAAGGCGAGACCTACGACTTTGGTCCGTATCACTTGAGTGAACCGAACCCTGTCGGTACGCCGTACTACATTACCGGAGAGACTCAGTTCGGTTGTGATTCTACTATCTATCTCTATTTGACTGTCAATCCGTCAGATACTGCTGTGATTGCACCTATAGAGGTGGATGTCAACCAGTTGCCGTATCAGGTAGATGAGTTGTTTACCGTTCTGGCTGGTACTCCAATTGGTGATTTGGTAGAGATTGTCAAGGTTGATGCTTGTCATTTCAATCGCTATGCTGTGACGGTCAAAGATCTTGCTACCGGTCTGATCTATATTAATAGTGACGTGGACCATGTGGATGTATATGATATCCTTGGACGCAAGATACAGACTATAGTTCCGCAGGTAGGAGAACTGCAACTCCATCTGCCGACCGGAGTTTATATGCTTCGTACAACGATGACTAATGGACAAATTGCTACAAGCAAGATTTCCATCAAGTAATCACATTTTCGGATAGCCCGATTGGGTTCGGGCTATCTGTCTATATTTTTCAACCAAGAGAAAACACATATGAGGAAACTAATCGTTATATTATTGGTTATGTCGGCGAATGCGGTGTTGTGGGCAGCTGCGCGTTCGCCGCAGCAAGCCGTATCCATAGCCGGCACTTTCATGCATACTCGCGTCGCAGCGGACGGGAAGCACTGTGCTCCCTCTGCTTCCCATCCTCAGATTGTTGTGCAAGGCGAATCCTATTATGCTGTGAATACGGATGGTAGTTTTGTGCTGGTTTCTGCCGATGACCGCATGCCGGAGATCCTGGGCTATAGCGATAGCGGTAATTTCGATACAGATAATATGTCGCCTGCCATGCGTTATTGGTTGGCTTGCTATGACGAGGAACTGGCTTCAATCAGCAATCAGCAATCGGCATCGGGCAATATGCGTCGTGCTGTTCCTGCCGTAGAGCCTCTGATGACGAGCAAGTGGAACCAATCTTCTCCATACAACGATCTTGCACCTATGTACAACGACAACGGCGGTCAGTGTGTGACAGGATGTGTAGCAACAGCCATGGCCCAAGTGATGTATTTCTATCGCTATCCTCAAAAAGGCATTGGCAGTCACTCGTACCTGTGGATATGTACCGAACCGGCAGGAAAATCGGCCTCCCTTTCCGCCAACTTCGGCAATACTACCTACGATTGGGCGAGTATGTTGGATTCGTACCGATTTGGTTATACCGATGTTCAGGCTCGTGCTGTGGCTACACTGATGTACCATTGCGGTGTGTCTATTGATATGGGTTATGGTCAATCCAGTGGCGCATATACGGAGCAAGTTCCCGTTGCTTTGAAAGACTACTTTGGCTACGATGCCAATTATCAGCGTATTCGTAAGATTATGTACCCTGCCGATAGCCTCAATGCCATCATTGCGGCAGAGTTGTCTGCCGATAGACCCGTTATTGTTAGCGGACATAACGATGAGGGCGGTCACGCTTTTGTCTGCGATGGTTGCGATACGCGCGGCTATTTCCATATCAATTGGGGATGGGGAGGCAGTAACGATGGTTACTATCTGCTTACGGCTCTCAATCCGGGTCGTTCGCAAGGAATTGGAGGAACAACCAAAGGTTACAACAAAGGAACATCCTTTTTCGTAGGACTTCAACCGGCTCAAACCAACTCGCCTAAGGCAATCCCACAGATGGCAACCACGCGTTTCTCGGTGAGCAGCCAGTCCTTCAGTCGTGGCGCATCGTTTACTGTTTCCATCGCCCAACTTCAGAACTACGGTTTGACC
>JAEEGL014388382.1_pt1 | contig 13863 bp, 11 predicted proteins | sample 9134231 | NCBI WGS metagenome assembly JAEEGL01 (sample SAMN16246548, study PRJNA631951) | gut metagenome | biome: gut microbiome; feature: rumen; material: fiber-attached | host: Bos | place: Iran: Karaj | collected 2018-10
GCTCGTTACGCTGTTCGGGATCGTGATCGAAGTAAGCCCCGTGCAGTCTTCAAACGCATGACTGCCGATGCTCGTTACGCTGTTCGGGATCGTGATCGAAGTAAGCCCCTTGCAGCCGTAAAACACCCAATCGCCGATGCCCGTCACGCTCCCGGGGATCGTGACGGAAGTAAGCCCCGTGCAGCCGCAAAATGCATATTCGCCGATGCTCGTCACGCTGTTCGGGATCGTGATCGAAGTAAGCCCCGTGCAGCGGTTAAACGCATAATTGCCGATGCTCGTTACGCTCCCGGGGATCGTGATCGACGCAAGCCCCGTGCAGCCGCGAAACGCATATTTGCCGATGCTCGTCACGCCGCTGCCGATCACGACGGATTTCACGGCCTTTCCCCATGGTGCGGACTTATAATTACCATAATCATCCATGTTTCCCGTGCCGCCGATCGTAAGGCTGCCGTCGTCGTAGAGCGTCCATGTAAGGTTCTCGCCGCATTTGCCGGAATCTGTGACCTCCTCCGCCGCGCGGGCGGGCAGCGCCGCCGTGGGCAGCAGAGAGAGCGCCAGCAGCAGGGCGAGACAAACGGAAAGGATACGATTTACCGATTTCATAAATAACCTCCCGAAATGATTTGATTCCATTGTATCACACCCGCGCGGAATTTGCAAGTGGCAGCGCCGCGCGGAGCTTGCGCATAGTCGTCATATGCAGCAAAGGGCAAACGACACAGTGAAATATTTATGCTTGCGCATAAATGTGAAATCCGCTTTCGCGGGTGAAATCAACGCTTCGCGTCGGTGAAATATTTCGGCTGCGCCGAAATGTTGCGGAAAACGCTGCGCGTTTTGATTCTATAGAACGCCGACCGCAGTTTCCCCGCCCCTTGTTTTAACCCCTGATCCTGCATGAAAAATCCTGTACCGAAAACGGTTCCGATACGGGACGGCTATATTATATAATCAAGCGCGAAGCGCTTCCGAAACCTTTCGGCGCAGCCGGAAGATTTCACTTTTTCGCAGAAAAGATTTCACCCACATAAGCGGATTTCACCTTTCCACAGGAAAGATTCCACTCGAAAGCGGCACCGCCGCGCCGCGTCACCCTACCCATTCCTCGTCGACCAATCCCAGCGATTTCCGCAGGATCAACCTTGCGTCCGCGGGCTGTACGCCTTCTTTGCCGTCCACGTCCGCACGGGCCTGCATTTCGGGCGTCATCACCTTGTCGCCGTCGTTCATCAGGCCCAGCGAGATGCGCAGCGCAAGGCGCGCGTCGCCGGGCTCGATCTCGCCGCTGCCGTCCACGTCGCCGGTGAGGACGGGCGCCCCTTCTTTATAATACGTATACGTTCCGCCGTCGGGAAGCACGCCGGTTGCGGAGGTAACGGTTACGGTAAACGCCGCGGAAGCGAGATCTTCGTTCAGAAAACCGAAAAAGAAAACGATGCCTTCAAAGTTTTCGGCGTTTACGTCCGCTGGAAATTTCGACTTTTTGGAATCGGCCCGGTAAGTTTCCGCGTCCACCAGTTCGGGGGTAAACACAAAACTCCCGGTGATCGTTCCGCTCGCATCATCGGTATAACCGGAGGTAAACTGATGATTTCTCGTCTGACGAACTTCCGCGTCGTCTCTGCCGGATTCCGCATAGCGGAATGCCAGTGCTGAGGGATCGTAATTGAGGGTGAAACCGACCGTTTTCAGTCCGATACAGTCCGCGGCGGTCACGGCAGCCGCCAGACAGCCGTCTTCTTCATAAAACCGCAGTTTTATCGCGCCCTGCCGCGCAGGAGGCTCCTCGCCGGGGGTCGCGGTGACCGTGATATCAGCGGATACGGTTTTGCCGCACGCGGTTACCGTGTATTCCGTTTTTCCCGCGGCAAGGGCATAAATCACGCCGTCCTCGACATAGGCCACGGCCGGATTTTCAACCGTGATCTCCGCCTGCGCAGGACGCGCAATGCCGTAATAACCGAATCTTGCCAGGATCTGCGGCACGGCGGAAGCGCCTGCCTCCAGTTCCAGCGGTTCGGCCAGCAGTTCCCGCACTTCCACGGCCTCCGGTACGCAATCCACCGTAAAGGTCCGCGCGCCGTCGGCCGCGCCGGGATCGTGCGCCGAAGACGCAGGGTCGCCGAATTCCTGCACCCAGCAGTGATAGCCGTTGCAGATCACGTGGCCGATCCCCACAGCGGAGAAGGTGCCGAGCATATTGCGCCGGTGACCCTGCCATTCATAGGGCTCGTCCGTTTCGCACCAGGCCTCAAAAGCATTTTCCGCGGAACCGTAGCCGATCGCGATATTCTCCCCTTTGTGGTAATAAATGCCGGTATACGCCGTGAAGCACCTCTCGCCGTTCGGGCGCGTGTGCGAAAAACTCAGCGCGATCTCCGCCGCGCGCTGCATGGCGACCGCCTCGAGCGCGTAATCGTACTGAAGCGGTTTCAGATCCTGCGGCGTGATCTTTTCGGTATCGGTTTCATCCCAATACCAGGCGTTGGCGGGCTTGCGGAGGTCGTTGATCATACCGAGCATCCCGCGGGCTTCCGTTTGGCCGCAAACCCCCTCCACCTGCACGGTGAAGGTCTCCGACGCGCCCGCGCGGGCCGCCGGGGGAACGAGCACGGCCGCGCCGAACAGCAGAACCGCGCTCAAAAGCAAACTTACGTATTTGTTGATCTTTTTCATAATGCACCTCCGGGGTTGTGAAAAACAGCCGCTGCTTTACGCCTGTGTAAAGTAGAAGGTTTTGGAATAGCCGTCTTCATTCGGCATATTGAAAAGCGAGATGCCGGCGTTCATCAGCAGCGCGCCGGAGAAGACCTCGCCGGTCTCCTCGAGGCGGTAATACTTCGCCGGATCGAGCCCTTTCAGGCGTAAAAAGAGGCCGCGGCGCTCCTTTTTGAACTTGATGAGATAGGTCACGAGTGCCTGGGTCTTGCCCTCGTCCGTAAACATCCACGCGCAGTTATAGGGATCGTCCCACGGGCACACAAGGCGGTAGAGGTCGCCGTAGTGGATAAGGTCGTAGTGCCGGTGGTAATCGGCGATCTGCGCCTTGATCTCGGCGCGGGCATCCTCGCTGATCTTTTCGGGGTCCAGTTCGTAGCCGAAGGAGCCCCACATGGCCACGTTGCGCTTGGTTTCGTAGGAGGCGCGGGGCGAGGCCGAAACGTGGGCGCCCTGCGCGCTGGCCGGGTAGCAAAGCGAGGTGCCGAACTGGATATCCACGCGGGAGAGCGCGTCGGTGTTATCGGAGCACCAGATCTGCGGCGAGAAATACAGAATGCCGGGATCGAAGCGTCCGCCGCCGCCGGAGCAGCCTTCCACCAGCAGGTGCGGGTAGGCCTTCGTGATGCGGTCCATCAGTTCGTATACGCCGAGGATATAGCGGTGGTAAAACTCCTTCTGGCGTTCGGGCGGGAGCAGCGCCGAGCCCGCTTCACTGATGTTGCGGTTGAAATCCCACTTGAGGTAATCGATATCGTTGCGGGCGAGCACCTCGCCCATGATATCAAAGAGATAATCGCGCACGTCCGGGCGCGTCATATCCAGTACGTATTGCTGGCGGCCCACGCTGCGTTTGCGGCCCGGCACGCCGATCGCCCAATCGGGATGGGCGCGGAACAGGTCGGAATCCGGCGAGATCATTTCGGGTTCATACCAGATGCCGAATTTCAGGCCCAGCGCCTTCACACGGGCAACGAGCGACCCCACGCCGCCCTTCAGTTTTTCTTCGTTCACGTACCAGTCGCCGAGCGAAGAGGTATCGTCGTTGCGGCGGCCGAACCAGCCGTCGTCCATCACGAACATCTCGATGCCGGTCTCTTTGGCCCATTTGGCGATGGCGTAAAGTTTTTCGTCGGTAAAATCCATGCCCGTGCCTTCCCAGTTGTTCACGAGCAGCGGGCGGCGTTTATGCTTCCATTCGCCGCGCACGAGGTTGTTGTTGTAGAGTTTGTGGAAGGCGCGGCTCATGCCGCCGAGCCCCTCGGCGGAATACACCAGCACGGCCTCGGGGGTGTAAAAACTTTCGCCGGGAGAAAGGGTCCAGCCGAAATCATCGTAGTTGATGCCCATGATCACGCGGGAGGTGTTGTTGTAGTCCACTTCCACCTCGGCCTTGAAATTGGCGCTGTATACGAGATTGAAGCCGTAGGCCTCGCCGTGGTCTTCGTCGCCGCCTTTGGAGATGAGCGCCATAAAGGGGTTCTGCGCGTGGGAGGAGGAGCCGCGGCGGCTGCCGATCCCCTGCGTGCCGTGGCCGATGGGGCGGCGCATGAAATCGCGCTCCTGCATGTGGCGGCCGTAGAGCGTGATCATATCGTAATCGCAGCCGTTCATATCCATGCAGAAACTCATGGCGCGCTCGATCTCAAAGGGCGTATCGGACGTGTTTTTCACGATCATGGAACGCGTGATCGCCGGGTATTTTTCAAACACCGTGTATACCAGCATGCATTCGGCGCCGGTGCGGGGGTCGAGCATCGTAACTTCGAGGGTCTCGCATTCCTCCGGCGTGTTGGCGTAGAGCGCGGGCAGGCCGGGGATGGCGGGCTTGCCGGAATAGATCTTATGCGATACGTAGCGCGGCTCGGTCACGGCGTTGCCGTCTTTCCCGCGGATCTGCACCGAGGCGATGCGCATATCCGCGCCGCCGTTGCAGCCGATCTCCATGGGGCAGGTATCGGGCGAGAAGGTGTAGGGCTCGATATCGTCCGGCTGCGCAGAAAACGAGGCGTATACGCTCCTGCGCTCGAAATCCACAAGATTGTCGTCCGGGATATACGCACCGAAATACAGGTGCGCCAGATACCCGGTGTGGAAGATCCTGAATACGTAACTCGCGCCGCCGGCGTCGAGTTTGAAGGTTTTGTTTTTTTCGTTGAAACGGATTCCCATGATCGTTCCCCCATATATTATTTTTATTTTAACATATTAATACTGCCCGATCTCTCGGGCAGTTTGTTTTAAGCGTCGGCAGGTGCGTCGGCGGGGACGCCCGCGGGCGCCGCGGCTTTCGCCTGCTCTTTTTCTTTTACGGAAGGCCGCTCGTGATACGGCAGCAGCAGTTCGGAAACGTCGGTGTATTTGACCTCGATCCCCTTCTTTTTATAGATCACGTTCACCGCGATCTGCGCGGCGAAAATCGCCACCACGGCGAGATACGCCCAGGGGGCTGCCTTGCCCGTAAAAAGATCCGGCAGCGCGGCGTTGAGGTTTTTTACCATCAGGCAGAACGAAACGAACGATACGGTGGCAAGCACGATCCCGAGAGAGGGAATCACCACGTTCCGGCGGAAGCCTTTGGGCGAACACGAGAGCGTGAGCAGGAAAAAACCCGCGAGCGTGAGCACCGCCATGAGCAGCACTGAAACGAGCGCAACGGCGAAACACACGACCGCCTTGCCGAGCAGCGCCGAACCGAAAGCCGCCGTGAGCGCGTTGAAATCAAACCCCACGTCCGTAAAAAACCGGATGACCGAAACGAGGTTCACGTTGCCGGCATAGGCGCCGAAGGGCACCGAAAGCCGCATGTGCCCCATGGGCAGCAGCAGCGCCGCGATGGGCAGCAGCCCGATGGCGATGCGCACGATGGAAAGCGGATGCCCGATCAGCGAGAATTTGAGCCGGTCGTATTTGGGTTTGTTTACGGCGTAGTGGTATTCGGCGGCGTCCGCTTCTTCGCGCAGGCGCTCTTCAATGCCGTAATACACCACGTTCACGCCGCATTTCGGGCATTCGGGGCGCCAATCGGTGAGTTTCAGTTTATAATTGCATTTCGGGCAATAGGCAGCCATACGCGGTTCCCTCCATCTCCGGTTTTGCGGGTTTTGCGAAACGGTTTCGTTCTTTGTTTACGCGAGCGCTTTTTTCAGTTCGATCGCACGTTTGGCCTTCGCGGCGATATTGGCGGCGTTGAGGCCGAAGATCTCGAGCAGTTCGAGCGCGGGGCCGGATTTGCCGAAAGTATCTTCCACGCCCACGCGCAGCACGGGCACCGGGCAGCATTCCGCGGTGACCTCCGCCACGGCGGAGCCGAGGCCGCCGATCACGTTGTGCTCTTCGGCGGTAACGATGCAGCCGGTGGTTTTTGCGGCGTCCAGGATGATATCGCGGTCGATGGGCTTGATCGTGGCCATGTTGATGAGGCTCGCGTTTACGCCCTCGCTTTTCAGCAGTTCCACGGCGGCGATCGCGCGCTCCACGAGCAGGCCGGTGGCGATGACCGTTACGTCGGTGCCTTTGTTCAGATACACGCCCTTACCAATCTCAAAGCGATAGGATTCGTCGAACACGCGCGGCACGGCCAGACGGCCGAAGCGCATATACACGGGGCCCTGCTTTGCCGCGGCGGCAAGCACGCACAGGCGCGCCTCGATATCGTCCGCGGGGTTTAAGATCGTGATGCCCGGGATCGTGCGCATCAGGCCGATATCTTCGCAGCACTGGTGGCTCGCACCGTCTTCGCCCACGGAAATGCCCGCGTGCGTGGCGCCGATCTTTACGCTGATGCCCGGGTAGCCGAGCGTGTTGCGGATCTGCTCGAAGGCGCGGCCCGCGGCGAACATGGCAAAAGAACTCGCGAATACGGTGTAGCCCGCGGCGGCGAGCCCGGCCGCCACGCCGATCATATTGCCCTCGGCGATGCCGCAATCGATAAAGCGGTCCGGAAAGGCATTTTTGAACATGCCGGTTTTGGTGGCGGCGGCCAGGTCGGCGTCCAGAACGATGAGTTTATCGTTTTTTTCGCCCAGTTCAACGAGCGCCTTGCCGTAGGCGTCTCTGGTAGCGGTTTTAATGATATCTGCCATCGTTTCTTCCTCCTTATGCCTCAAGCGCGGCAAGCTGCGCGCGCAGTTCCTCCATCGCGATCTCATACTGCTCCTGCTTGGGGGCGGCGCCGTGCCAGCCAACGGCGTTTTCCATATAAGAAACGCCCTTGCCCTTCACGGTTTTCATGATCACGGCGGTGGGACGGTCCGCGCAGGCCTTCGCGGCGTTCACGGCGGCCTCGATCTGGTCGAAATCGTGGCCGTCGATCTCGATCACGTTGAAACCGAACGCGGCGAATTTTTCGGGGATGGGATACGGCGAATTCACTTCTTCAAGCGTGCCGTCGATCTGGAGGTTGTTGTTGTCAACAAACAGGGTGAGGGTGTTCAGATGTTTGGCGGCGGCAAACATTGCCGCTTCCCATACCTGACCTTCTTCGATCTCGCCGTCGCCCAGCACGCAGTATACGCGCCAGGGCGCACCCTGCAGTTTGGAGGCGAGCGCAAAGCCCACGGCGGCGGAAACGCCCTGCCCGAGCGAACCGGTGCTCATATCCACGCCGGGCACGTGGTTCATGTTCGGGTGCCCCTGCAGATAAGAATCGGATTTACGGAGGGTTTTCAGGTCTTCCACCGGGAAGAAGCCGCGGTTCGCGAGCGCGGCGTAGAGCGCCGGCGCGGCGTGGCCCTTCGAGAGCACGAAACGGTCGCGGTCTTCTTTTTTGGGATCGCGGGGATCAATATTCATCTCTTTGAAGTAGAGGTAACTCAGCAGTTCCGCGATGGAAAGCGAGCCGCCGGGGTGGCCGCTTTTCGCGTTGTAGGTGCCCTCGATCACGCCCATGCGGATCTTAACGGCAGCCAGCGCAAGTTGTTTCCGGGTTGATGCGTCCATATACAAAACTCCTTTACCGTTTTTTCAGATGGGATAAAAAGGTTTCAAAATATGCGGGCAGCGGCGCGGTGAATTCCATATATTCGCCGGTGCGGGGGTGGAGAAAGCCCAGGCGCATGGCGTGCAGGCACTGCCCCTGCAGGCCGAGCGTATTCTTTTCGCCGCCATATACCGTGTCGCCCGCCACTGGGTGCCCCAGGGCCGCCGCGTGCACGCGGATCTGGTGCGTGCGGCCGGTTTCGAGCGTGAACGAACAGAGATCGTAGCCCTCGTAGCGCTCGAGCACCCGGTAATGCGTTACGGCCTCGCGGGCGTTGATGCCGTTTACGGCCTGTTTTTTGCGGTCCGTGCGGCTGCGGCCCAGCGGATACGCCACTGTGCCTTCGTCGGCGGGCATATGCCCCACCACCACGGCGCGGTATTCGCGGGTGAACGAATGGCTCTTGATCTGCCCGGCGAGCCCCGTGTGGGCAAAATCGTTTTTCGCCACAACCAGCAGGCCGGAGGTATCTTTATCGATGCGGTGCACGATGCCGGGGCGGATCACGCCGTTGATGCCCGAGAGCGAGCCGCGGCAATGCCATAAAAGCGCGTTTACGAGCGTGCCGTCCGGGTTGCCGGGCGCGGGATGCACCACCATGCCTTTGGGTTTGTTCACCACCAGCAGATCCGCGTCTTCGTATACGATATCGAGCGGGATCTCCTGCGGCACGGCTTTGAGTTCTTCGGGATCCGGCACGAACACCGTGATCTCGTCCGCGGCCTTTACGCGCCCGCTTTTACGCACGGAGGCGCGGTTGAGGATCACACCGCCCTCGGCAATGATCTTCTGCGCCGCGCTGCGCGATACGCCGGGAAGCAGTTCCGAGATCACCTTATCGAGCCGCTCCCCTTCCATTTCGGCGGGAACGAGAAGCGCCTCTTCGGTCATGCGGCGGTCCCTCCGCGGGCTTCCTTTTCTTTTTTGGAATCCCGCACGATCTCATACACGAGCCAGATCGCGATGGCGAAACACGAACAGGTGATGAGGCAATCGGCGAAATTGAATACCGGGAAATCGATGAACAGCGTGCGGATATAATCGATCACGTAGCCGCGCGTGAGGCGGTCGATCTGGTTGCCTGCGCCGCCCGCGATGATGAGCGGGATGCAGATATCGTAGATCAGCGCTTTCTTGCGCACGAGCGCGAGCGCCAGGAGCCCCGCGAACAGCGCGACGCCGGCAACCACGGTGAGTGCGGCGGTGCTGTTGGAAAACATGCTGAACGCAGCGCCGGTATTCTCGGCGTAGGTGAGCCCCAGCACGCCCCGGAGGAGCACCACGGTGCCCCTGCCCTTGAGACGCGCTTCCACGAGCGCCTTAAAGAGACGGTCCAGGCAGATGAGCACGGTAATGGCCGCCACCTGCACGAAAAACCGGGTCCATCTTTTTTGATTCTCGCTCAAATCGGCTCACGCTCCCAGTGCAACTCAGTGCTTTTTCTTCTTGTTTTTCTTATTCTTTTTCTTCTTTTTGCCCTCGGGCTCTTCGGGCGCTTCGGGGGGAACCTCGTCGGAGGAGGCGCCTTCGAACGCGCTGAAATCGAGGCTGAAGCCGTCCGCGTCCTGCGGGTCTTCGGAGATCGGGGCGGCGTCGCCCGGCTCTTCGTCGAATTCGAAATCGGAATCGTCGTCCGGGATATCGTCCATGCCGGATTCCCCTTCTTCGCCGTCGGCGGGCGCTTCGGGCTCTTCGGGAAGTTCGGGAACTTCGGGTTCTTCGGGTTCTTCGGGTTTCTCTTCCGCCGCGGCTTTATCGGCGTTCTGCGCGTCGCGGATCTCGGAGATCTTGCTGCTTATGGAAAGCGATACGTCCTCGTCGAGGTCCTCGAAATCGTCGAAATCAAAATCTTCAAAGCCGTCGGCGGGCGCTTCGGGTTCTTCGGGAAGTTCGGGTTCCTCGGGAAGTTCGGGTTCCTCGGGAAGTTCGGGCTCCTCGGGAAGTTCGGGTTCTTCGGGAAGTTCGGGTTCTTCGGGAAGTTCGGGTTCTTCGGGAAGATCAGGCTCCTCGGGAAGTTCAGGCTCCTCGGGAAGTTCGGGTTCTTCTGGAAGTTCGGGCTCTTCGGGAAGTTCGGGCTCCTCGGGAAGTTCGGGTTCTTCGGGAAGTTCGGGTTTTTCGGGAAGTTCGGGTTCTTCGGGTGCGTCGAACGTGAAATCGCTCACGTCGGCGTCCGCATCGGAGAAATCTTCAAAATCGTCCGTGGGCACGGGCTCTTCGGGAAGTTCGGGCTCTTCGGGAAGTTCGGGCTCTTCGGGGGCCTCGGGCGCTTCGGGAACCTCAGGTACTTCGGGGATTTCGGGCGCTTCGGGCGTTTCGGGTACTTCCGGAACTTCGGGTTCCGCGGGAAGTTCGGGCGCTTCGGGCGTTTCAGGCGCGGTGGACGGGAACGCGGGGATCTCGGTCTCGGGGAGATCGGGCAGCGCGGGCGCTTCGGGCGCCTCGGGGAATACGGGCGCTTCGGGCGCGGCGGCGCGTTCGGGCGCGTCTTCGTCGCCGGCCACCTTTGCCATGCCCGCGATCTCGCGGATGCGGGCGATCGCGCTCTCAACGGAGCGGTCTGCATCGGACCGGGCGGCCGCCACGGCAGCGTCTACGTTTTCGGAACGGAATTCCGGCGTGACTTTCGCGGGTACGAAATCGGCTGCGGGATCACCCGCGGGACCGGAGAAATCGGGGTTCAGTTCGGGGGCCTCGCCGATGGCGGGTACCTCAACGGAGATCTTATTCACGCCCAGTTCTTCCAGCGCGGCGCCTGTATCGGGCGCGGCGGGCGGCGTGATCTCCGTGGGCGGCACCGTGATGGGCTCGCTGCCCTTCACGGCGGCTTCGTCGATGGCCGCGGGATCGGGATCGTAGGTGGGGCGCGAAAGGCGCTGCTCGGCGTTCACGCCGTTTTCGGCAAGCACCTTCGCGGGGTCCGTGCCCTCAGGCAGCGGATCCACGGAGGCGGGCATCCCCAGAGAATAGGCCTCTTCGGAATCATCGGGCAACTGGCGTTTCACGCGGGCAAGCATCTTCTCGCACTCGGCGTTCACGGCAATGAGAAGCGCCGCGGCGTTGGTCTGGGACTGGCGGAACATCTCGTTGGCGGCGGCCTCGGCCCTGTCTACGCGCTTATTGGCCTCGTCTTTGGCCATGCGGAGAATCTCGGCGCACTTGCGTTTGGTTTCAACAAGCATACGCTCGATCGTGGAATCGGCCTCGCGGAGCGCGGCGTTCGCCTTGGCTTCGGCGTCTTCCCGCGCGATCTCGCTCGCGAGCCGGGCTTCTTCGGTGTAGGAATCGGCCTTCGCGCGCGCGGCGTTCAGGATCTCGGCCACCTGCGCTTCGGCGGATCCTCTCACCTCGCGGGCGATCTTCACGGCTTCGTCGTAAAGCGCCTTGGCGCGGCCCACCGTATCTTCGTATTCCGATACGGTCTTCGCGCGCATTTCCTCAAGGAAGGCCTCGCAGCGGAGTTTCGCTTCCTCGTATTTATTCAGAGAATTCTTATTTGCGGTTTCAAGAAGGGCGTCGGCCTCGGCCTTGGAGGTGGCGAGCAGGCCCACGGAATCTTCACGCGCCTGCATGAGCACGTCTTCGGCGGCTTTCTTGGCCACGCCGAGGATCTCGGCGGCGCGGTTCTCGGCGTCTTCGAGCATCGAACGGCTCTCTTCCGCGGCGGCGGTCTTTTCTTCGTCCGCAGCGCCGCGTACGGCTGCCGCGTAGGTTTCGGCCTCGGATACGGTGCCGGCGAAACGCTCGCGGGTTTCGCCCACGAAGGCGGCCGCGGCTTCTTTCGCGGCGTTTACGAGCGTATCGGCGCGGTTCTGGGAATCGGCGCGCAGACGTTCGGCGGCTTCAATGGTGCCGTTGCGGAGCGTATCCGCTTCGGTGCGCGCTTCGGCGCGGATGCCGTCGGCCGCTTCTTTTGCGGCGGCGAGGGCTTCGTCGGCTTCCGCCTGCGCTGCGGCGCGCAGATCGGCCAGTTCGCCGTCGGCCTTCGAGCGGATGGATTCCGCGGTGGCTTCCGCCGCGGCAATGATCTTCGCCGCGTTTTCACGGGCGTTTTCGATCTCGTTTTCGGCCTTGTCGCCGGCGGCTTTCAGTTTTTCTTCGGCCTCGCCCTCGGCATTCACGATGATGGATTCCGCCGCGGTGTTGGCGTCGTCCAGCAGCTGGTTCGCACGGCGCTGGGCGCTCTCGAGGATCGAGGTGGCCTTCTGGTCGCAATCGGCGAGCAGTTCGTTTACGGTGCGCTCGGTCTCTTTTGAAACGGCCTCGGAACTCTCGCGGGCGGCGTTTAAGTAACCGTCGGAAAGCACTTTGGCGGAAGAGATGATGCTGGCGTATTCCGCTTCGGCGGCCGCGTTGATCTTCTCGGCCTTGAGCACGGCTTCGTCGATGATGCCGTCGCCCTCGGCGCGGATGGATTCCACCTCGGCCTCGGCGTTGCGGATCATCTCGGCGGCCTGCTCTTTGGCGGAGGCAATGATCATATCGGCGCTCTTCTGTGCGTTGTAGAGCACGTCGCGGAGCACGTTTTCGTCTTTGCGGTATTCTTCGACCTTTGCCGCCAGAACGCCGAGTTTGCGCACCATGCTGCCGTTTTCGGCAAAGATGTCGCTGTAATCCGCGGCGATCTGTTCAAACGCGGCGTCCACCTCTTCGGCGCTGTAAACGTCGCCGTCGAGACGGGTGAATTTTATACTTTTAACTTGCGCAGGTGTTAACATAGCATTTAGTCCTTTCAAAATCCGGTTGGTTTCGGTCCCCGTTTATTTTGATCAAACGAAAAACATTCCGTTGTTTTCGAGTTCGTCGAGCAGATCGCCCATCACGTCTACGTTATAGGGCGTGATGATATAGGTGCTGGCGGCGATCTTTTTGAGCTTGCCGCCGTTGGCGTAAGCCACGCCGCTCAGGAAGCAGAGCAGTTTGCCGGCTTCGTCTTTGGCGGTGGCCTCAAGGTTGAGCACCACGGTGCGGCGCTCGAGAAGTTCATCGGCAATGGCGGCGGCCTCATCGAAATGCTCCGGCTTTTTCAGCACGACCTGCAGTTTCGCCGTGGTGTGGATATCCACCACTTTGGTGGAGGAGGGACCTGCCTGCGCGCCCGCCGTGCGGCGTTCGGGGCGTTCGGGCTGGGGGCGCTCCCTGCGTGCGGGGCGCTCGGGCTGGACGGGTTCTTCTTCCTCTTCCATTTCCATTTCGTCGTCAACGTCGAAATAATCGTCGTCCAGGCCGAACATTTTTCTGAACTTTTCTCCAAGACTCATTCTTTTTGTTTCCTTTCTTATGCGATAAACCTAATATAAAATATATTATAAAATAAAAGGTACCCGGTTGTCAATATCTTCTCATACCAAAAAGCGCGCTTCCCACGCGAATCAGCGTGGAACCCTCCTCGATGGCGGCCTCATAATCGCCGCTCATGCCGAGCGAGAGCGTATCCATGCCGGGAAAACGGCTTCTGAGATCGGAAAACATGCGGTACATCTGCTGAAAATAACCGCGCGTTTCCTGCGGCGTGGCCTCAAACGGCGGCACGGCCATGAGCCCGCGCAGCCGGATCCCGGGCAGTTCGGCGGCCGCGGCGGCCGTTTCGGCGGCGGCCTCCGGGGCGATGCCGGTTTTGGAGGCTTCCCGCCCCACGTTCACCTCGAGCAGCACGTCCGTAACGAGGCCTGCCTGCCCGGCGCGCAGAGAGATCTCGGCGAGGAGCGGAATGCTGTCGGCCGATTGGATCATGGAAACCTCGCCCACGATCTTGCGCACCTTATTGCTCTGCAGGTGCCCGATGAGGTGCTTCTCGGGAGACGCGGTGAGATACGGCAGTTTCGAGAGCAGTTCCTGCACTTTGTTTTCGCCGATCAGGTCCACGCCGAGGGAAACCGCGTGGTTGATGTAGACCGGCGCCACCGTTTTGGTTACGCCCATAAAGCGGACCTCCGCGGGGCTTCTGCCCGCGCGGGCGGCGGCCTTCTCTATATTTTCGCGGATCTCGGCGTAGTTATCCGCAATGCTCTGAAAAAGCGGGTCATCCCACGATTTTTTCGTCATAAAGATCCGTCCCTTCCGTAATGATCTCGTCGTAGCGGCGCAGATAGCCCGATTCGCCCTTCGCGGAGGCGAGGATGATCGTATCGTCGGAATACACGATCTCCACCTTGCGGAAC